>Ga0160502_100542_pt1 | contig 21389 bp, 22 predicted proteins | sample DIDnMG_14_FD_108237 | JGI IMG/M metagenome (GOLD analysis project Ga0160502, IMG submission 108237) | Enriched soil microbial communities from UW Madison campus, WI, USA - DID2933_E24_Xylan MG | ecosystem: Environmental > Terrestrial > Soil > Unclassified | place: USA: Madison, Wisconsin... | reverse complement strand
GTTCGTGTTCGAATAGGAAATGTATATTTGCAAAACCTAAAAGCAGGCGAAGTACTAGAGGTTTCCGATTTTCAATTAGATAATTCCAAAAACTCATAACTCATAATTCATAACTCAAAAAAGATGTTAAACGTTGTTCTTGTAGAACCAGAAATACCAAATAATACTGGAAATATTGGAAGATTGTGCGTAGGTACAGAAAGCCGACTTCACTTAATTCATCCTTTCGGATTTGTAATTAATGACAAAAACCTGAAACGTTCGGGATTGGATTACTGGGTTCATCTTGATGTTACCGAATATCAAAATGTAGAAGAATGGATTGCACAGATTCCAGATCATTCTCGTGTATTTTTAATGAGTTCGCATTCTGAAAAATCGTATTTGCAAAATGAATTTCAAGATGGTGACTGGCTTGTTTTCGGAAAAGAAAGCGTTGGTTTAAGCAAGGCGTTTATGGCAAGATTTGAAAATCATTTAACGATTCCGATGTCTCCGCTTATTCGCAGTTTTAATATTGCTAATTCTGTTGCTTTTGTAGTTGGGGAAGCGAAGAGGCAAATTGGATTGAAGAAATAACATGAGACCTTTTATAGATCTAAATAACCTTAGCTATTCCAAAGAAACTCTGATTTATAAGACCAGAGCAAATATTCTTATTGGAATACTAATAGCAATTGTTTTATTTGTTTGGATCATTAGTTCTTTAAACCAACATGAATTTGCCATAGCATCGATCATATTTTTTATTTCTCTGTTCCCAATTTGTTATCTGATTAAAGCCATAAAAACAATTGATGAAATTCAGTTTAGAATAAATTCTAAGGGAATCCAGTATAAAAAACTAGCTTTAGTTCCTTGGAGTAACATTGAAAATGAAAGAGTTGATATTGAGCTCGCTAATCAAAAGGACTCCTATTATTTTGTCTACCATATTATCGAACCAAATCAGATAATGCGGTTTAACATTTCAAATCTGAGTACTAATTTTCTTGAATTACAACACACTCTCACTATACACCGAAATAGGTTTAATAGAGAAAATAATATTTGATAAAGTCTTTTTTTTAAATGCAATAAAACAATTTAAGTATGATTCTAAATTTCAAAGAAAGAGTAAAAGGTTTATTCAAATATATAATTTTAGGTATACTTTTCTTAGGTCTATTAATATTCCGAGTTGGACTTGACGGAAATTTAATGTTTGTTGCAATAGGAATAATTATTTTGCTGCCGTTTACTGTCTGGTTATTTATTGAAAATTCAAAAGAGAAAAAAGTAATCGAAAATAATAAAGCAGAGATTCAGAAACTGAAAAAATATGGTGAAAGAATAACAGTTAACCTTGAAAACATTACAATAAAATCCAATTCGTGGCAAGAAGAAATTAGACATACATCTCAATATGAAAATGACGTTATTTCTGTAGGCATTAACGCTAATGTGATTGAACTAAAAATCCCTTATCGTGGTGAGTTTATACACCAAACTCTTTATATTAATATGGATACAACTAAATTAAAAATGCATTTTGCTATTAAAAGAGAAACTATCTTATATGTGGATTTAAAAGATAAAAATAAAAATTATCTTGATTTGGAATTCTTAGAAAGATAATTTGCAGAACAACCTCTAAGTCACAATAAACTTCCCTTTTTCAGCATCAAAAACAATATTTTCATCTTTGAATAAATTGCTGAAACTTCCATTCGAAATTAAATTACAAGGTTGGTCTTGTACTATATTTTCTGGCGTCATCATAATCATTTCATCGCTTAACTGAATGGCCAGATCAATATCGTGCGTTGAAAACAGAATACATTTTTGAGTTTCTTGAGTTAGTTTCTTTAATAATTTGAACAAAGATACTTTATGCAATAAATCTAAATGTGTTGTTGGTTCGTCCAAAATAATTAGCGGAGTATCTTGCGCCAAGGCTCTTGCAATTAAAACTTTTTGCAATTGTCCGTCACTAATTTGAAAATGCTTTTTGGAAGCTAAATGTTCAATTTGAGTCAAACTCATTGCTTCGTGAACTTTTGAAATATCCTCTTCCGACAATTTATCAACCCAATTGGTATAAGGCTGGCGACCTAAAGCGACCAATTCAAAAACAGAAAGATTACTTGGTGGTAGTTTTTCGGTTAAAACCAAACTTAAATTTTGCGCTAATTCCAAAGGATTATAATCTGAAATATTTTTTTCATTCAGATAAACATTTCCAGATAATGGCTTTTGGATTCCAGTAATCGTTCTCAGTAAAGTTGATTTCCCTATTCCGTTTGCTCCTATTAAAGTAATTAGTCTTCCTGAAGCTAAATTTAAATTTAGATTCTCAGCAATAGTCGTAACACCTTTCTTAGATTTATATCCAATATTTAAGTTTAATGTATTTAAAATGTTTTTCATTTTTTAAAAGATGCTAAGATTCTAAGATACTGAGGTTCTAAGTTTTTTCTTTTGCAACAGATTAAGTGATTAAAATGATTAAAAATCTGTGTTAATCAGTGTAATCTGTGGCAAAAAAATTATTGAAAATTTCTTTTTCTAACTAAAAGCCAAATTACAACTGGCGCACCAATTATAGATGTTATAGCATTTATCGGAAGCGTGACATCAAAACCAGGCATTTGCGATACGATATCACAAAACAACATTATAATAGATCCAAAAAATAAAGTACTCCAGAATAATATAGTATGATTACTCGTCTGGAAAGTCAGTTTTGCAATATGTGGCACTGCTAAACCAACAAAAGCAATTGGTCCTGCAAAAGCTGTGATTGCTCCAGATAATATGCTTGTTGCAAATATGATTATTAATCGTGCTTGCTTAAAATTCAATCCCATGCTTTTTGCATAGTTTTCGCCCAGAAGTAACGCATTTAGTGGTTTTATACTTTTAGCACTTAAAAGTAATCCGATTCCAACGCATACTGTCAAAATCACGATGGTTGTCCATGAAAGATTTCCAAGATTTCCCATTGACCAAAAAGTAAATTTTTGAAGCTGTTCTGCAGTACTAAAATATGTCAAAACGCTAACAATCGCTGTCGTAAAACTTCCGAACATTAGTCCTACAATTAAAATTGCCATTGTATCTCGCAATCTCTGTGAAACCACTAAAACTAGAAACAAAACTAAAGTGCTTCCTAAAGTTGACGCTAAAACAATTCCATACGACGATAAAGCTATCACACTTAAAAACGGAGGAAAAAATCCTGCTCCCAAAATCACAAAAGCAACACCAAGACTTGCTCCGGAACTTAATCCTAAAACATACGGTCCGGCAAGCGGATTTCGAAATAAAGTCTGCATCAAAAGTCCGCTGATGGAAAGTCCTGTTCCAACTAAAACTGCAGTAATTGCTTTTGGAAGACGATAATTAATAATGATGTATTCCCAAGTCGATTTTGTAGCCTGTCCTCCTGTTAAACTCGAAAAAACATCTTTTAGCGGAATCATAACCGATCCTAAGCTAATACTCGCAAAAAACATTAGCAAAAGGGCTAAAGCCAAAATGACAAATAAAATAGTATTTCGTTTTTTATTCGCCAATTTAATTCAGTTTTGATGCAAATGTAAATTCGTAGCTTGACAATAAATCCGGGTGAAAAATTTTAATGTAATCTTTCAAGACCAAATCTGGTCGGCTTGGGGCCAATTCATAATAAACAGTTCCACCGGTTGCGCCCAATTTACCTTCAAAATTGTAAACATTTTTATTTTTGAAAGCATCAAATTCTGCGTAATGCGGATTCGTTTTTTGTAATTCCTCTAAACTTTTAAACGACCCGGAAGCAATCCAGATATTTGCGTCTTTTGCTTTGTCCAAAACTTTTTCAAAAGACAAGCCTTCGCTTCCTGTTCCTTTTAAATCTGCCCAAAGATAATTTGCCTTTGCATCTTTCATAAATTGCGCAACCCAACTATTCCCTTTTGCAACGTACCAAACATCTTCATACATAGAACCATATAATACTTTTGACGTTGCAGGTTTATCTTGAACCAGTTTTTTCGCTTGATTGTAGCTTTCAACAATTTTATCAAAAAGTTCTTTTGCTTGATCTTCTTTTCCAAATAATGCTCCGTAAAGTTTAATCCATTCTGCTTTTCCAAGCGGAGATTGTTCCATCCAATCGCCTTGAATTAATACATTTAAACCGCTTTTTTTCAAATTGTCCAACATCGGATTATTATTGTCAACTCCAAACGTAACAATCAAATCTGGAGATAATTCTATTAATTGTTCGATGTTTAGTTTCTCATTTTGTCCAACGTTTTTCACAGAACCTTTGTCAATTAATGCTCTCGTTTTTTCCGAAGAAATATAATCGGTATGTGGAAATCCTACTAATTTATTCTCTACTTCCAGCATTTCTAGAAACGGAATGTTTGTTGTTGAAGTAACTACAACTGACGTTAACGGAACTTGAATTGTAGTATATGATTGAAGACTATCTGGAACTTTAGCTTCCTTTTCTTTTAAAATATATTTGAAATCTTTATTGGCATTAGGCCATGGATTTGAAACAGTTACAACTGAATAATCGCCATATTTTACGATAGAAAGTCCTGATGCGTATTCGATACTATTTTTGGCATTTTCTACTTTTACAGTTTCAACTTTTTCATTCTTCTTACATCCGATAAGAATAAAAAAAGCTGTTATAAAAATCATTTTAGGGAATAAATGTCTCATATTTTCTGTTTTGGATGGAACAAAGGTAAAGTATTTATTATTTTTTTTGTTTACCTTTATTCTTACAAATTTAAACAATTGTATCTTTACAACATGAATACCACAAAAATGAAAATTTGCTCAAGCTGTGATTCAGAATTCAGCTGTGGAGATATATCTATAGAAAACAAATGCTGGTGCAACGATTATCCGCCAATCTTCAATCTTTCTGAAGGCGGAGATTGTCTTTGTCCAGTTTGTTTTAAAGAAGCTTGCGAGGACAAAATCGATGCCTATGTCGAGACCTTAACTCCTGAAAAAGCGCTTCAAAATAAAGCTCTATCATTACCCAAAACAGAAAAACTAATTGAAGGCATCGATTATTATATCGAAAATGGCAATTATGTTTTCAAGGCCTGGTTTCATCTAAAAAGAGGAACTTGTTGCGGAAATGACTGCCGACATTGCCCTTATTAATTGTTAATTATAAATTATTAGTTGTTAATTATGAAAAACAACATTGTTAGAAATAAAAGTTTTGATTTTGCTATTAGAGTTGTAAAACTTTATCAATACCTAAATAATACTAAAAAAGAATTTATTCTTTCAAAACAACTTTTAAGATCTGGAACAAGTGTTGGTGCAATGATAAGAGAAGCTGAACATGCTGAAAGTAAAAGCGATTTTATTCATAAATTTGCAATTGCTCAAAAAGAAGCTAATGAAACTGTATATTGGCTAGAATTATTAAAAGCTACTGATTATTTAAATGAAAAAGAATTTGACAACATCAACAACGATGCTGTAATAATTCTAAAATTAATTACCAGTATTATTAAAACTTCTAAAAGTCAATTAGCAACAAAAAAATTAACAACTAACCATTAACAATTCACAATTAATAAAATGATTTACTTGATAACTGGCGGCGAACGTTCTGGAAAAAGCGGTCATGCTCAAAAACTAGCTTTAGAACTTTCAAATTCTCCATTATATGTTGCAACAGCCAGAAAATGGGATTCCGATTTTCAAAATCGAATCGATCGCCATCAACAAGAAAGAGACGAACGTTGGACAAACATTGAAGAAGAAAAATATTTAAGTAAAATCGATTTTTCTGGAAAAACTGCTTTAATTGATTGTGTTACACTTTGGCTGACGAACTTTTTTATTGATCATAAAAATGATGTCGATGCGAGTTTAGAGGAAGCTAAAAAAGAATTTCTTGCTATCGCTAAGCACGAAAATGCAAATATAATTATTGTAACAAACGAAATCGGAATGGGTGTTCATGCAGAAACGCACATTGGAAGAAAATTTGTCGAACTTCAAGGCTGGATGAACCAATTTATTGCCGAAAATGCTGATGAAGTCGTTTTAATGGTTTCTGGAATTCCGGTTAAAATCAAATAAAAATATCCAAATTAGAAATTCCAAATTCCAAAACTATACTGAGCTTTGGAATTTGGAATTTTCTTTTTTAGAGTTTGACCTTGGAATTTGGGATTTAAAAATTGTAATTTTATAGCATGAGTAATCTAGACGATATATTAAAATCCCGACGCGACACCCGACATTTTACCTGCGATGAAGTTCCAGACGAAGTAATTCAAAAAGCTTTACAGGCTGGACATTGGGCGCCTTCTGTGGGATTAACCGATGCTACAAGATATTATCTCATCAAATCGGATGAAGTTAAAGCGTCTATTAAAAAACTCTTTTTAGACTACAATAAAAAAGCCGAAGAACTAACCGACAATCTAGAACAAAAGGAACTTTACAGATCATTAAAATTAGAAGCAATCGAAGAAGCTCCTATCGGACTTATAATTGCTTACGATCGTTCGGTTCTCAATCAGTTTACGATTGGGACAGTTGGAAGTAACGAAGCCGTAAAATTCAGTTCTGTTTGTGCGGCACAAAACATCTGGCTTTCGTTGACAGAACAAGGCTACGGAATGGGCTGGGTTTCCATTTTGAATTATTATCAGTTTAAAAAAATCCTCGATTTACCTGAAAATATAGAGCCGCTGGGTTATTTCTGCATCGGGAAACCTGCAACCAATTATAACAATCAGCCAATGTTACAACAGTTGCATTGGAAACAAAAATCACAAGCTCCAATTTGCAAGGAAATCAAAGAAATTCATCAGATAAATATTCCTGCTACTGATTTGAAATCTGAAAATAAAGTCGAAAACAAATCTGATTTCAATAGACTTTTACAAGAAAAAATAGATTCGAAAACAAAACCTGTTGGTTCTTTGGGAACTTTAGAATCTTTGGCCTTTCAAATGGCGACTGTTTTTGAAACTTTAAACCCAAAAATTGAAAAACCTAATATAGTAGTTTTTGCTGCCGATCACGGAATTGCAAATCATGGCGTAAGCGATTATCCGCAGGATGTTACGCGACAAATGGTCAATAATTTTCTGGATGGCGGAGCGGCAATCAATGTTTTCTGCAAACAAAATAATATTGAATTATCAATTGTTGATTCTGGCGTTAATTATGATTTTCCAACAAATGCAAAATTAATTGATGCGAAAATCGCCAAAGGAACTCAATCCTTTCTACATGTTCCTGCAATGAGCGAATCTGAAGTACAATTGTGTTTGAATAAAGGAAAATCGATTGTCAAGAATATTGCAAAATTGGGCTCAAACTGTATTGGTTTTGGCGAAATGGGAATTGGAAATACTTCTACAGCTTCTGTTTTAATGAGTCTTTTAACGGAAATTCCTATTGAAGAATGCATTGGAAAAGGAACTGGAGTTGAAAATGAGAAATTAATTCTGAAACAAAACTTACTCAAAAAAGCAGTTGACAATTATTCCGGTCAAGCCGAATTAATATCGCAGCTTTCCTATTTTGGAGGTTTTGAAATTCTTCAAATGTCTGGTGCAATGCTCGAATCTTTTGAAAATAAAATGCTGATTTTGGTTGACGGTTTTATTTGTACAGTTGCTTTTTTAATTGCTTCGAAAATAAATCCGAACATCAAAAAAAATGCTGTTTTCTGTCATTGCTCTGCTGAAAAAGCACATTCAAAATTGCTAAATTATTTGGATGCAAAACCTATTTTAAATCTAGATTTGCGTTTGGGCGAAGGAACTGGATGCGCAGTTGCTTTTCCAATTTTGAAATCGGCTGAAGCTTTTTTGAATGAAATGGCTAGTTTTGAAAGCGCGGGAATAAGCCGTAAATAGTTTTCAGTCTCAGTCTCAGTTTTCAGTCTTTATAAATCATAATTATTACTCTTTTTAAATGAAAAAAGAACTACACATTTTCTTTACCTGTTTAATGTTTTACACTAGAATTCCATGTCCAAAAAACATTACACATCATCCAGATTATTTAAATAAAGCCACAAGATATTTCCCTTTTATTGGTTGGATTGTTGGGAGTATTTCATTTCTCGCTTTTTATCTTTTTTCATTTTTTCTTTCGACAGAAATTGCTGTTATATTGGCAATTATTGCTTCTATCTTAACAACTGGCGCTTTTCACGAAGATGGATTTGCAGATGTCTGCGATGGTTTTGGAGGAGGCTGGACCAAGGAAAAAATTTTAATGATTATGAAAGACAGTGCAATTGGCGCTTATGGAGCAATCGGATTGGTTTTAATGTTTTTGCTAAAATTCAAATTGCTTTCAGAATCCATTTCGCTTTTCACTACTGACATCTTTCTTGTTTTTCTCTTGTTTGTTTCTGCTCATTCATTGAGCCGTTTGGCAGCAATTAGTATTATTTTTACACATGAATATTCTCGTGAAGATGCCTCAAGCAAAAGCAAGCCAATTGCAAAACAATATACTTGGAAAGAAGTTTTTGGATCTTTCTTTTTCGGTTTAATTCCGTTGATTGCTTTCTCTTATTTTGATTTAAAATTTCTTCTTGCGGTTATTCCTGTTTTTATAACAAGATATTTTCTAGCGCGATATTTTCAAAAATGGATTGATGGTTATACTGGAGATTGTCTTGGAGCAACGCAGCAGGTTTGCGAAGTTATTTTCTACTTAAGTATTTTGTTTTTATGGAAATTTATCTAGTTCGTCATACCGAAACCATTTGCGAGAAAGGAATCTGTTATGGACAATCGGATGTAAATATTGCAGAGCCTTTTGATGCAATTTTTAGCAAAATAATTTCTGAATTACCCGAAGAAGCAGTTATTTTTTCAAGTCCGTTAAAGCGTTGTGTTATTTTGGCAAAACACATTCAAGAAAACATCAAAACCATTTCTTATCAGGAAGACGAGCGTTTAAAAGAAATGAATTTTGGCGATTGGGAATTAAAAAACTGGAACGAAATTCCGTCTGAAGAACTTAATCCTTGGATGGAAGATTTTGTAAATCTCAAAGTTACCAACGGAGAATCTTTTGTCGAACTTCATGAAAGAGTTGGCTATTTTCTCTCTGATAAAATTTCGAAAATTGATCAGCCAATTGTTATTGTAGCTCACGCTGGTATAATTAGAAGTATTTTGTGTCATCAAACTTCGCTTCCGTTGAAAGAAGCTTTCAATAATAAAGTAGATTTTGGACAAGTTATAAAAATTGATTTTTAAAGCGAATTATTTATAATTTTATATGAAACGCAAAACAAATTTGAATAATCAATATTTTTAACTTTATCTTTGCAGCAAATTAAAGGTTGCATTTTTGATTTTAAAAATGCATTAAAAGGGAATCAAGTAAATTCTTGAGCTGTACCCGCAACTGTAAGCTTAGTTCAAACGAATGCTTGTTGTAACTACAAACCACTGTCACGCCCCGCGTGGTGGGAAGGTAAACAACAAGACGCGAGCCAGGAGACCTGCCTTTTGTAACCATTATCGAGCTCTCGGGAAAAAGAGTGTAGAAATATATGACTTTAAAAAGACTTTTTGCTTTTTGTTTATTCTTGATGTGCCAGATTATTTTGGGGCAGAACGATTCTATTACCAGTTTGAAAGAAGTTTTGATTTCAGATCAAAACCTAAAAAAATATTCTGCTTCTCAATCTGTTTTAAAACTTAATGATTCTATCATTAATAAAAATGAAGCACTTTTAACCGATTTATTAAATTTTAATTCAACGCTGTATTTTAAAGAATACGGACGCGGAATGCTTTCTACAGTTTCTTTTAGAGGAACAACTTCTTCTCAAACAGCAGTAATTTGGAACGGAATAAACATCAATTCTCAAATGAATGGGAGTACCGATTTCAATACTATTTTGGGTTCAGATTATAATTCTATAAGTGTAAAAGCTGGCGGCGGAAGTGTTATTTACGGAAGCGGTGCTGTTGGAGGAACGGTTCATTTAAATAACGATTTGTTATTTTTTAATCGTTTTGAGAATAATTTAAAACTAGATTATGGTAGTTTTAATACTATTGGGATTAATTATAAAACTTCTATCTCGAACAAAAAGTGGAGCACGCAAATTGGTTTTTCTAAAAACAGCTCAACAAACGATTATAAATATTTAAATAGATATACTTGGAGAGGCGAACAGCGCTGGAACCAAAATGGTCAATATGATATTATTACTCTGAGTGCTAATGCTGGATACAAATTCAACGAAAATCATATTTTAAAACTTTATACTCAGACTTCAAATACTGATCGTAATACTTCTTTACTTACTGAAACCGAAACGAAAAGCAAATATGTCAATGGTTTTAATAGAAATTTATTTGAATATGACGGAAATTTTGGAAAACTGAAAACGAATTTCAAAACAGCTTATATTTTTGAAAACTATCAATATTTTGCCGATAACAGCACGAATAATTTCACTTACGGAAAAACCGAAAATCTAATCACTAAACTAGATTTAGATTATAATTTATTTAAATCTACTCAAATTAATGCAATTGTAGATTACAGCAGAACAAATGGTTACGGAAGCAGTTTTGGCAGTCATGTACGCGAAATCAGCTCAGCATCTTTTTTAATCAGACAAGGTGTCGGCGAAAACTGGAAAAATGAAATTGGGATTAGAAAAGAATTTACAAGCAATTACAAATTTCCTGTTTTATTCAATTTAGGTTCTTCTTATAAATTGAACAATTGGTACCATTTAAAACTGAATCTTTCCAGAAATTTCAGAATACCAACATACAATGACTTATACTGGGAAACAGGCGGAAATCTAAATTTAAAACCTGAAAGTTCTTATCAAGGTGAAATTGGAAATGTCTTTACTTTTAAAAACTTTACTTGGACACAGAATCTTTATTATATAAAAATCAAAGACATGCTGCAATGGGTTCCTGGTCCTGGCGGTATCTGGAGTCCGCAAAACCAAGACAAAGTCAATAGTTACGGTACCGAAACTTTATTAAGCTGGAAGAAAAACTTTGGAAAAAATAATTTTGCCGTAAATGCGACGTATGCCTATACTGTATCTAAAGATGAAGAAACCAAAAATCAATTGTTTTTTGTTCCTTTTAATAAGGCAACGAGTGCAGTTTCATATTCTAGAAACAAAATGAGCGCTTATTATCAAGTTCTCTACAATGGTTTTGTATACACTACTGCAAATAATGACTCTGATGCAATCATTAATGATTATTTAGTTTCAAATATCGGAATTGATTATGATTTAAAATTTCTAGATTCTTTCAAAATAGGTTTTCAGGTTTTAAATCTTTTAAACAAAGATTACGAAAGTCTAGAAAACAGACCAATGCCTGGTCGCAATTTCAATATGTATTTAACCTTAAAATTTTAATATATGAAGTTTAGTAAATTACTTTTAATAGCTTTAAGCATTTCGCTATTCGTTTCTTGTTCTAGCGATGACGACGACGCTCCAAAGGGAGCTTATGACAATGGTTTTTTCATTTTAAATGAAGGAAGTTCAAGCGTAGGAAGTGTTTCATTCTCAAGTAATGATTTTAGTTTATTTACGAAAGATGCTTATAAAGCAGAAAATGGAAGTGATTTAATTGGCGGATATTTACAAAACATCTTTTTTGATGGAGACAAAGCCTATATCATTGCTGGTGGATCTAACGTAATTAATGTTGTAAACAGATATACTTTCAAATTAATCGCAAAAATTGACTCTGGACTTGCAACTCCTAGATATGGTGTTGTAAAAGATGGAAAAGCTTATGTAACTAATGCTAATACGTATTCTTACATTAATCCTGCAACTGGAGATACTGATGATTTTATTGCGGTTATCGATTTAGCAACAAATAAAGTTGAATCAAAAATTGAGCTTAATGCAACTGCAAACAGATTAGTTTTAGAAGACGGTAAATTATACATCACTGAACCTAACAGCAGTAGCAAATTGTTAATTGTAAATATTGCGACAAAGACAGTAGAGACTGTAGAAGTTGGATATAATGCAGATTGTATTGAAGAAGAAAATGGTACTTTATACATATTAAGAGCTCCATACACAGGCGCTGGTGAAATTGTAAAGGTAAAAATATCAGATAAATCAGTTTCTAAAATTGCATTCCCAGAAAGTTTAGCTGGAACTGGTTTTATGGATATTGAAGACAATAAAATTTATTACACAGCAGGAACTTCAGTTTATGCTATGGGAATCAATGCAACGACTCCTTCTACAACAGCACTTGTTGCAACTGCTGCTAGTTACATCTACGGCTTTTCTGTAAAAGACAACCGTATTTATGTTGCAGATGCAAAGTTCGATGGAGATAGTAAAGCATTTATATATAGCTTGTCTGGAACTTTACAAAAAGAATTAGTAACTGGCGCAGGATCAAACGGTTTTTACTTCAACAATTAATAAACTATTTAGAATTAGTTTTTTGTTTTACGAAAAAGGCTTTCATTTCTGAAAGCCTTTTTTATTAGAATCTACTAGAATAATTTTGGTCCGGTTTTAAGATACATTCCATGTCTTAATCCGTTTATGATTTTAGAATCAGTTAGGTATGGTCTGTATGGTTCAGAATCATTGAATATTCTTTTAGCTGTTGTTCCTGTAATTTGCGAAATAGCAATATTCAATAACGGCTCAGATGTGTCTCCTAAAACACCATAAGTGCTTACTTGCTCATACTGCTGAAAAGTTGGCTGTAAACCTTGAGTATAATCTCCAAAATTTGCTGAGTTTGTAATCTTTAAAACCAACGGCTGCATTGCATATTTATGATTTGGATTGATTCCTTTTTTAGTTACCAAAGTTTCAGAATCATAAACCGTAAACGATCCAACATTTTTACCTGTAGTTGTTTCTCCTATTTGAATTACATTTACATAAGGCTTTAAACCATTAATAACTAATTCGCTGGCAGAAGCTGTACTCGCAGTTGTAATAACATAAACTGTATTTAAATTTAAGCTGTTTAATGCTGTTCCGTCGATATTATTAACGAATCTTTCATTTAAATCTTCCAAATCTTCAGTTGTAAGACCTTCCATTTGTTTAGCATTAAATGTCATTTTAGAAAAAATCTGACCATCAAATTGTCCAGTAATCATACTGGCAAGTCTAGTTGAAGATGTAATCGATCCTCCTCCATTATAACGAAGATCTAAAACTAAATCTGTTGCTCCTTGTGCTTTTAATTCACCAAAAGCCTGATTCAATTTAGCATCATATTCTGCATAAAAACCATTATACATTAAATAACCAATTTTGTGACTTCCTGAAGTAATTACTTTATTGATTAAAATTGGATTTTCTTCTAAAACTGTTTTTGTCAAAGCAACCGATTTGCCATTTAAAACAAATCCGCTTCCATTGTAATCAGCAAGATTTAAAGTATAACTATCTTGATTTAGCAATAATTCCTCATAATTAGAAACCGTAAGCTTTACTCCATTTACACTAGTAAATAAATCTCCACGTTTAATTGCTTTTGTAGAAGCATCTGAGTTTGGAATAATATATCGAACATATCCAATAACATCATCTGATCCTGATGCTATACGGCTTAATCTAAAATCGACACCATTATTTTTTGAAATACCGTTTAATTCTTGTTCCAAAACAGTATAATCATCCACGATCCAGCTGAAACGATCCACCGCATCACCGTTTGGATATTTACTTACTGGTTTGTAAAGCAAGTCTTCAAATAAATCTTCTGGCTTAGAATATCCTCTTAAAAACTGATTTAAGTCTTCCTCTGTAGCAAAACGATTATCGGCCAAATTAGGAACATCGGCCTGCCATAAATAAACTGCATTTAATCCTTTCCAGATAAAACTATTAACTTGCACATCTGCAGGTTGAGCAACATCGTCATTATCTTCACAAGACTGTAAAGAAAAAGCGAATAAAAAAAGAAAGAGAAAGCTCTTTAAAGTTGTTTTCATAATCATTTAATATCTTAGTGGTATAAGTGTAAAAGTAATATCTTTAGTTTTACCTTCATCATAAAATCAGTATTTTTTTACATAAAAAAAATATTTATCTTTTGCTGTAACAAATATAATTGTGTCTCGTCTTGACTATATAAGCTAACGATTAACCATCAGATTAATGAACCAAGTTGTATTTATAGAATTAATAAATCCTTTTAAAGACAAAGTTTTTCGTCTGGCAAAAAGATTGCTTACAAGTACTGAAGAAGCCGAAGATGCTACTCAGGAAGTAATGGTGAAATTATGGAACAAAAAAGAAAATCTGGAAGATTACAATAGCGTCGAAGCATTGGCAATGACAATGACCAAAAATTATTGTCTCGATCAGCTAAAATCTAAAAGAGCCAGTAATCTTCAGATTGTCCACAATAATTTTACAGATCGAGAACCTCGATTAGATAAAAAAATTGAAGATGAAGACACTTTAGAATGGGTCGAGAAAATTATAAATGAAATGCCAGAGCAATTGCAATTATTAATTCAGCTTCGGGATATTGAACAATATGAATTTGACGAAATAGCGAAAATCGTTAACATGAACGAAACCGCAATACGAGTGGCACTTTCGAGAGCGAGAAAAAAAATTAGAGAATCAATGACAAATACACACCTTTATGGAACTAAATAAAATAGAAGATATATTAGAAAAATACTTTCAGGGAGAAACTTCTATTGCTGAGGAAAATCAATTAAAAGAATATTTTTCTTCATCGAATGTTGCGCAGCATTTGGAGCAATACAAGCCTATGTTTGGATATTTCTCTCAAGCAAAAGAACAGAAATCGACGTATGAGATTCCACTACAAACTAAGAAACGAAATGTGGCGTGGTTATCGATTGCAGCTTCAGCTGTTGTTTTGCTGGGCATCGGGACTTACTTTTTTGTAAGCGAAAAAAATGACACTACTGCAGTAGCTTCGCAAACAGAATTAGGAACTTACGATGATCCCGAAGAAGCGCTAAAAGCAACACAAAAAGCTTTGGCATTATTATCAAACAATGTTAATGTAGGTATTGAAAGTGTACAATACATTAACGAATATGAACAATCAAAAAACAAAATTTTTAAACAGTAATTAAACAAAATAATCATGAAAAATTTCATCATAACTTTAGTATTTGCATTTGTTACCACAACTTTCTATGCGCAAAGTGCCTTCGATAAATTTGACGGTCAGGACGATGTAACATCTGTAATTGTAAACAAAAAAATGTTTGATTTAATGAGTAAAGTAAAAGCTGATGCTTCTGATAAAGAAACACAGCAATATATTGCTCTAATCAAAAAGTTAGATTACTTAAAAGTGTTTACAACCAAAAATCCAAAAATCGAAGCCGACATGAAAGCTACAGCTGATAAATATGTAAAAACTGCTGGCTTAGAAGAATTAATGCGAGTAAATGACGGCGGAAAGAATGTTAGAATAATGGTAAAATCTGGTGCTACAGACACACAAATAAAAGAATTATTAATGTATGTTGACGGCGCAAAAAACGATGAAACTGTTTTATTATCTTTAACTGGTAATTTTGACATAAATGAAATTTCAGTATTAACAGATAAAATGCAGCTTCCTGGCGGTTCAGACTTAAAGAAAGCTTCTAAAGGCAAAAAATAAAATGAGAACAAATATCTTCACCTTAGCACTTATAGCTTTACTAACTTTAGTAAGCTGTAATTCTGAACCAACTCTTCAAAAGTATTTTGTTGAGAATTCGGAGAAAAAAGATTTTATCGCGTTAGATGTTTCGCCAAACATTTTGAATGTTGACAAAGCAAAATTATCTACAGAACAAAACGAAGCTTTAAATTCGTTTGATAAAATGAATATTATAGCTTTTAAAGCGGATCAAAATAATCAAACAGAGTTTGAAACAGAAAGAAACAAAGTAAAAGCCATCTTAAAAGATCCGAAATATCAAGAATTAATGAAATTTGGTTCTGGTAGAGACGGTGCTTCTGTAAGTTACGTTGGAAGTGACGACAATATTAAAGAGTTTGTCATTTTTGCAAACAGAAAAGAAACCGGATTTGCAGTAGTTCGCGTTTTAGGAGAAGATATGAATCCAAATAATATTATGACTTTAATGTCGGTATTACAGAAATCTAAAATCGACATGGAACAGTTAAAACCTTTAGAACAATTACTTAAAAAATAATACATCTTACTTTTATAATTTAAAAAGCTCCAATTTTCATTGGAGCTTTTTTTATTGCTATCTCAATACAAAAAAGAGCAATAAGTCTCTTTCGAAAAAATTTAATTTAAAATGTTATTCCATCGTATTTCCCATTTGCAACAATTTTATGCGGTACAAATCCATAAGTTAGTCTTGATAATGGCCCTAAATTCTCTACTGTGTAAAAATCTTGGGTTGAATTTTTATAACAATATAAAGCCGTAGAACCAGAATATTGATCAAGATATAAATAACCTAAAATGATATCATTTGAAAACGTCTGAGATTTACTTAACTTATGTCCTTTCTCAGCGCTACCATTTATCGATCTATACAATAGCACTGTACCTAAAACTTGGGTTGAATATAAATATCCTAAATCTCCATCATAGACATAACCATTCTGACCATCAATTATTTCGCAAGGATCTACTGTATAAAAATAATATTGACCTTTTTTAAATCGATATAACTTTTTCGTCCCTTCATTAACTGGATATAGTGTACTAATTGCGATGTTGTCATAAGTAGTAAAAGCTGTCGAATCACTTACTATTGAAAACATTATGGATGTCATTTCTGAAACAGGAGTACATGGTATAAGAGAATTAAAAGGATCATTAGTATGAGCAAGCCCAAAGATATGTCCAAGTTCATGAATGATTACATTAATTCTCTGCGCATCGTTTAATTTATTAATATAGCTAGTATTTATCATTATTCTTTCTCCTGGTTGACCTCCATAAGGATAATAAGCATTAGCAATTGTAGCTTTGCTGTCTATATTACCCATAATTATTTTTACGTTTGAAGATGTTGAAGCAGTTACAGCGGTTATATTTATACCTGAATTAGTATTATTCCAAACATCTATTGCCTTGTTTATTGCAATTTGCCAATCTGATGTAACTTCTGGTGATATAAATATTTGTATTGCTGATGCTATTTCAAATTTCATAATATAACCACTAAATCTTTGGTCAGTCTTATTTGTATTTTTTAAGCTATAACTATCATAATTTCCCCTAGCTTGGTCTAAAGGCATTACTACATCTCCATCAATTATAAAAGCATTTTCATTCAAATCATAAGTGATTTTTTTTATATCCATACTTAGGCTTTCTGCAAGAAAGTTCCTCAACGTAATAATTTCTTCACCATATTGTTCAGTCTCCTTTTTATATGCATCTTTATTATCTGCAGAAGTACATTGGATAAATAATTGCGTGAAACAAAAAATAATAATCACTCCGATTTTTGTCATTTTTTCCATAATCATTTTTCATAATTCAAAAAGACAAATATATAATAAAAACACTACAAAAATATATTTTACATATTCTTTTTCTTACTTTTTAAAATTGCAGACAGTATTAGTTTCTCAAAAATTAAACAAAAAGCTCCAATGAAAATTGTTTTTTTATTGCAAAAAAATTCAAATTTTTACTACATTTTTAAGTAAATATTAACCCATATTTTTCTACATTTACGGCTTAACAAATTTAATTAAAATGAAAATAACAAAAGCCCTACTACTTCTTTTTGTCCTTATTTTAGGTAGCTGTTCAAGCGATGATAGCAGCGAAACCCCTGACAACAATCCTACATCAAAATATGCAATGACTGCAAAAATTGATGGAACATTGTGGGAAATGCAAAACCCATTTGGTTCAGATTACGCAACAAAACCTTTATTTACTTATTATCCTGAAAGTGAATACATTCAGCTACAAGGAAGAAAAAATTTGATTGACGAAATTAGAATTTTCATTAAAAGAAGCGACCTTAAAGTTGGTACATATCCCATTACAGCAGCTACTTATGACGCCTCTAAAACTCAAGTAGAAATGTCATACAACAGTAAAGGAACAAATATTCAATATCCAGTTGAAGGAAGCGTGATCATAACTGCAGTTGATACAAATGCAAAAACTGTAAAAGGAACATTTTCATTTAATTGTGTTGAAGATGATTCAAAACCTATCAGCACATCTAATCCTATTACAACAAAAGTAACGGATGGTACTTTTAGTTACAGATACGATGTTTCAAACTAAGAAGCTTCAACCATAAATAAGAAAAGCTCCAATTTTCATTGGAGCTTTTCTTTTATAATAAATCTGAGATTATTTACTCAAATACATTTTTCTTCTAGAGTACAATTCGTAGAATTGATCATCTTTTAAGTCATCAATAAACAAGATACTTTCTCCTGTCGATTTCATTTCTGGCCCTAATGCTTTGTTTACATTCGGGAATTTGCTGAAAGAGAAAACCGGTTGTTTGATTGCAAAACCATTTAATTGTGGGTTGAAATCAAAATCTGTTACTTTATTGTGTCCTAACATTACTTTTGTCGCGTAGTTCACGTAAGGTTCTCCGTAAGCTTTTGCAATGAACGGAACCGTTCTAGAAGCTCTTGGGTTTGCCTCGATAATGTAAACCGTATCATCTTTAATCGCAAACTGGATATTGATTAATCCAACAGTTTTTAAAGCTCTAGCAATTTTATGCGTATGATCTTTAATTTGCTGCATTACAAATTCACCTAAGTTGAAAGGAGGCAATGTTGCGTTACTATCTCCAGAGTGAACTCCACAAGGCTCAATGTGCTCCATAATTCCGATGATGTAAACATTTCCATCAGCATCACAGATTGCATCAGCTTCAGCTTCGATTGCTCCAGCTAAGTAGTGATCTAGTAATAATTTGTTTCCTGGAATTGCTTTCAACAAATCGATAACATGCTCTTCCAATTCTTTTTTGTTGATTACAATCTTCATTCCCTGACCTCCTAATACATAAGAAGGACGAATTAAAAGTGGGAAATCTAAAGTATCTGCCAATTTTGAAGCCTCATCTGCTGTTTCAGCGATTCCGAATCTTGGGAAAGGAATGTTTAATTCAGTCAATAAGTCAGAGAAACGTCCTCTATCTTCTGCTAAGTCAAGTGCGTCAAAACTAGTTCCGATGATTTTCACTCCGTATTTAGAAAGTTTATCAGCTAATTTAAGAGCTGTTTGTCCACCTAATTGAACGATTACACCTTCTGGTTTTTCATGTTGGATGATATCATAAATATGCTCCCAGAAAACTGGCTCGAAGTATAATTTATCAGCTGTATCGAAGTCTGTAGAAACTGTTTCAGGATTACAGTTAATCATGATCGTTTCGTAACCGCATTCTTTCGCAGCTAAAACTCCGTGTACACAAGAGTAATCAAACTCGATTCCTTGTCCAATTCTATTTGGCCCAGAACCTAAAACGATTACTTTCTTTTTATCTGTTACAATACTTTCATTGTCAACAAAACGCTCTCCGTTTGCTTTTTCAATATCAGCCTCAAAAGTTGAGTAGTAGTATGGAGTCAGAGCTTTAAACTCAGCCGCACAAGTATCAACTAGTTTGAAAACACGGTTGATTTTTTGTTCCATACGTAAAGTGTGAACTTCACTTTCAAGACAACTCATCATGTGCGCTAATTGCCTGTCTGCAAAACCTTTTTGTTTCGCCTCAAGCAATAATTCTTTTGGAAGATTTGAAACTTTGTAGTTTGAAATTTCTTTTTCTAAAATATAAAGCTCTTCGTATTGTTTTAAGAACCACATATCGATTCTTGTAATTTCATGAATCGTACTCAACGGAATTCCCATTGCGATTGCATCGTAAATTACGAAAACACGATCCCAACTTGCATAAGTTAGTTTCTCGATAATTTGTTCGTAATTTTTATATCCTTTTCCGTCAGCTCCTAAACCATTTCTCTTAATCTCTAAAGATTGAGTTGCTTTGTGAAGTGCTTCTTGGAAAGAACGTCCGATTCCCATAACCTCACCTACAGATTTCATCTGAAGCCCTAAAGTTCTGTCTGAACCTTCAAATTTATCGAAGTTCCAACGTGGTATTTTTACGATTACGTAATCTAAAGTTGGTTCGAAAAGAGCCGAAGTAGATTTTGTAATTTGATTTTGCAACTCATCTAAGTTGTATCCTAAAGCTAATTTAGAAGCAATTTTTGCAATTGGATATCCAGTTGCTTTTGATGCTAAAGCAGAAGAACGAGATACACGAGGATTGATCTCGATTGCTACGATATCTTCTTTTTCGTCTGGTGAAACTGCGAATTGTACGTTACATCCTCCCGCAAAGTTTCCGATACTTCTCATCATTAAAATAGCGTAGTCACGTAATTTTTGGAAAGTTGTATCAGATAAAGTCATCGCTGGCGCAACTGTAATCGAATCTCCAGTGTGGATTCCCATTGGGTCCATGTTTTCGATCGAACAGATAATTACAACGTTGTCATTTTTATCTCTTAAAAGCTCTAATTCGTATTCTTTCCATCCCATCAAAGCTTTGTCAATTAAAACTTCGTGAATTGGAGAAGCTTCAAGTCCGCGAGTTAAAAGCTCATCAAAGTCTTCTTTTTTGTAAACCACAGCTGCTCCAGTTCCTCCAAGTGTAAACGAAGGACGAATTACAAGCGGGAAACCAAATTCTTGTGCAATTTCTTTTCCTTCTAAGTAAGAAGTAGCCGTTTTTGCAGGCGCAGTTGGTACATTAATTTTTTCTAAAAGCTGTTTAAACTGCTCTCTATCTTCAGTAATATTAATTGCATTTACATCAACACCGATTAATCTTACTCCGAAATCTTGCCAGATTCCTTTTTCTTCAGCTTCCAAACACAAGTTCAAAGCTGTTTGCCCTCCCATTGTTGGTAAAACAGCATCAATTTGTGGATGTTCCTTAAGAATTTCAATAATCGATTTTGTCGTTAAAGGTTTCAAATAAACATGATCGGCCATAGATGGGTCGGTCATAATTGTCGCTGGATTCGAGTTAATCAAGATAACCTCAATTCCTTCTTCACGAATCGAACGAGCAGATTGAGATCCTGCATAATCGAATTCGCAAGCTTGGCCAATAACAATAGGTCCTGAACCTATAATTAAAACTGATTTTATTGATGTGTCTTTAGGCATTTTTTATGTATTGTGTAGTTATTTACGATTTTAAAAAACTATTCTAGTGTACTAAAAACTAGAAAGTTGAGAAAATTTTTACCGACAAGGTATAAAAAAAGGCGATACTAAAAAAGTAATCGCCTTATGTATGTTTATACAAACATTATTTTTTGTGTCTAGGCTCGCTAGAAACAGTTAATTTATGTCTTCCTTTTG
>Ga0160502_100540_pt1 | contig 21423 bp, 16 predicted proteins | sample DIDnMG_14_FD_108237 | JGI IMG/M metagenome (GOLD analysis project Ga0160502, IMG submission 108237) | Enriched soil microbial communities from UW Madison campus, WI, USA - DID2933_E24_Xylan MG | ecosystem: Environmental > Terrestrial > Soil > Unclassified | place: USA: Madison, Wisconsin... | reverse complement strand
TTAGTTAGTTAGTTAGTTAGTTAGTTAGTTAGTTAGTTAGTTAGTTAGTTAGTTAGTTAGTTATATTTTTTTTTCTCAGACTTATTTTATTTTTGGTTTTGGCCGGTGAGTGTGCGGTTTGTTAAAAAGGATGAGTATTGAAAAGTTGCCTTTATATATATGGGAGAGATGCTCTGCAAATCGAATCTCAGTCGCTAAGAGTCTGATTTTAATTAGTAAAGGAACATTTGATGATTTATACGCGACAGTATGCTAAAAAAATAGATGGATCAAATATCTCTAAAGGCCCAGACTTTTGTGGCAAAAAGTTACACATTTCATAGCAGTATATTATCAGCAGGCTCTGTATATTTTGCATGATTTAATTATATTTGAATTTATTGCCAGCTACCGTCTAAAATATTCCACCTAAATGAAAGATCGCAAACGATAAAACCTATGAGGAAGTTAACTTTAAATGATCGGTTTTTTCCGCATCAATACTCTAGAATTGAAAATGAATCAGGTTTAAAAATACCTGATTATATTAAAGATTTTATATCTGAATATGCAGATTTGTCAGTAAAAGAAAATAAGTATATAAATAGTGATGGGAAGTTATTTGAAATTTCACAATTTATAACTTATAGGATGATGTACGATTTTATAAAAGAATTTAAGGATGAAGGGTTAGGCAAAAAACTGCCTTTTGCAATTGATAATGGAGGGTGGGTATTTTGTATTTCATTTGATGATGAATCTATTGATAAAATATTGATATATCAAATGGAAATGGAGCGGAAAACAAAAAAAGATGCTTTTGAGCTAGTAGCAAATAGCTTTGAAGATTTTATAAATAATTTGCAAGAAGAAATTTAGAGGCTTTGTCGCATTTCTATTTCTGCAAGTTATTATCTTAGATTCAAAAAGTATTCAAGCGTTCGTTCTCAGATATTAGAATTTGACATTGTAAATACCTCAACAATATTGTAGAACAGGATCATCGATTTATAAAAAGGAGAATGCAAAATGGATTAGGCTTTAAAAGCTTTGATTCGGCAAGACGAACATTGAGCGGAATTGAAGTTGTCCATATGCTGAGAAAGAATCTGATGATTGAACCAGGGATAACTATGTTTAAATCATTAAAAAACTTATATTTGATTTTGATAGATGCGAGAGAACCTAATAAATCGGTTTTATAATTATTGAGGAAGTGTTGCAACAAAAAATGGTTGTCCAGTACATTTATCGTATTTCATTTCAAATGATTTTAGAGAAATATGTCTTCCGTTATCAAAATAAAATGATATTGAATTAAACTTCCAAGCTGCAGCAGGAAAGTGTTTTTCAAAAAATGAGGCTGATTTTTTTGAAGTAGCCAGTCTATTTATTTTTGGTATTTCTTCCTTTGTAGGTATAAACATGTATCCAATAATAGTAGCACCTTTAAAATCAACTAAGGATAAAACTTCTGTACGGTCATGATTTTGAATATCAATTTGGCCATCATATTCGGTCGAAAGCAGTTCTTCTTGTTGGGGAATTTCAAAATTATCAACTTTGAGTGGAATACTGAGTTCTAATGGGGAATGTTGCTTTAAAGTAATGCAATCTGGAAGTATTGAATCTTTAGGATAAATATTCAAAACAGGTTGTGCGAAAGAGAGATCTCTGATTGTTTGCTTCCATGTAGAACTTGTAATTTTACTTGCAAGTTCTTTTGGTGAAAAATCTCTATCATTCAGAGAATTGCCAATCCGTTGTTTTATGTCATCACGAAATTCAGCAAATAGGGGAGAATTAAAATCAATTTCAAAATCTACTTCAACGTTTATCGTTTGAATAGCGTTCACTACACGTTCAACATTACGCGAAACCTTAAGAGATTGTTCAGCTGCAATTCTTGCTTTTGTAGCTTCCGTATCTGCAGCTTTTTGTTTTAGGTTTTGTTCAACAATTTTGCTTGTCAATCCTAATCCAAGAGAAATTAACAAAAAAGATAGTGCAATTTTTCCACTTCTTGTAAGTTTACCAGTCTCTCTGTCTTTGTAACTGAATATGAGGCTAAATATACCCAAAATTCCAGAGAAGACGATAGATAAGTATTGAAGGCTTGTCAGCAAAATTTTAAGTGTATTTTCTTCCATCTAAATCTATATTTTATTGTTTTTGTCAACCTATGAATGTTTTGCGATTTTTTGTGAATGACTCCCAACGTTTTGCTACTACAGCAGGTTTAGCACTAAATTAATTACGAGAATCCATTTGGTTTCCAAGTCCAGACCTTTGAATTTTAGAAACTTACAGATTATAAGTGTGATGAGTAGTAAAAGAGAAGTGAGAGCACAGAAGATTAAGGTACTGTGCTCATTTAGTATATTTTTTTATTGTCTTTTTCATATCCTTCTATTAATTCTGGGGGTGGCTGTTATCAAGTATGCTGCACGTTTGCAAGTCAGTTTTTGAGAGCCTGAGTAATATTTCAATTGATTTTTTTCATTATACGGTTTTCAGGGTTCTGCTTCCCAGCTGCGGGTATCTTTGGTATTGATTCCCCATCTCACGCCAAGCAGGGTGACTGCCTCATCATTTAAGCTGGATTCGAAATTTTTTCCAAATCCACCTGTTATATATAGGTTATCTGATACTTTATATTGGATAAAACCAACAGACCTGTAATTTTTGCCGTCTCCATTCCGTTTAATATACTCGTAAGCGAGAGCGAACTTATCTAGATCTAGCTGAGCTTTTGACCCATAATCGAAATATTCAATGTGATTTGTAAATTCCTTGCTTTCTGAATTGTAGTCAGAGTTGTCCTGTAAATAGCGGCAAAATCCGAAAAGCTTTAAATCAGTTCCTCCTCTTCCCAGAGTCAATGCAAGAGTTGACCATATGCCGAAGCGGCCCGATTGCGAATCATTGAAGTTTTTTGCTGGAATGATTACGCTGTAAGCAGATGCGACATCCAATGTTAGCAAGGGGGCTCTTAAAAGATCTGCAAATTCTTCTGGACTCTTTTTCTGCTTTTGAGATAATTCCTGCATTAATGTGGCAAAGCGATTGTTGAATTCATCTGTGCCAATAATATATCCTTCTTTCGCAACCTGCTGCATCACTGCGTCATCAAACTCACTAATATCCTTAACCATCAGATTATAATTATCCGTCATTTTTTTTTGGGTGGAATTATACAGGGTAAAAACATTGAATTTAATGCCTATCGCAACTTTAGATAGCGAATCATTGCTGCTGTATGCACCGGAAACAGCTGGCATATGTATTTTACGCATAGTAAAAGGCGCGAAATCTTCAGTTGTTTTTCCTAAACCATAATATTCAAGTCCCTGCAAATTTGATGAAAATAAGTTGCCGTCAAACGAAATGCTCTGAAGGCTTTCAGTATTGATGTTAAATTCCTTGACATTCGGATTTGAAGTGATAATTGCAGCCGACTCATCCAATAAGGCCAGACTTGTAGAATTTAAGATTTCCACCTTTTTGAGATCAGTGTCAGAAGACTGTGCAGTTATGATTTGCAGGGTGGTGCAAAGTAATGCAATTGTGATCCTTGATTTCATAAAATATCAATTGAAGTTATAAAATAGACAATTTTTTTACCATCGATAAACTCCGGACCATGATCTGACTGTCTGTAATCGCTTGCGGTGCCATCGCAGCTATTTATTATCCTATAATTGAATTTGAGTTTTTTTGCGGCTTCTTCTGCTTCAGCAATGCCGCCAGGCATCGCTCCATAGGACAGTATATGTCTAATAAAAAGAAGCCCATTATAATGTTTGAAATCCAGTGTTAGAGGAATCGAGCCATCGGTTAAATAAGGAGGTGTTACAAAAAGAGGTTTGTCCGTACTTCGACCATTTTGAAGATCAAGGTATACTTTTGTAGAAAGCGCAATAAATCCGAAATTATTAAGAATCTGCACTTCAAGTTTTATTTTTGGACATCCATTAGGGGTAAATTCTTTTTTCATGATACATTAAAAATTAGTGCCGTCTCCATTCTGTTTCTTCGACTGGCTGTTGTTATGTTTTTTTTCTTTTTTGATGGCTCTTCGTTTGCTGCAGAGCAGAAGGGTCTATGGAATCATACTGGATCTAAAATCTTATGATGGCAAATGTTTTTGCTTGCTAAATTTTAAAATCCAAGTGTGAGACTGTCTTCATGCATTTTAAAAAGTTTTATTTGTGTGTTATTCAGCTCTCTGCTTTTGCTTACATCACAATTTAACTGTCATGAGCTTACTGTGAATTAAGTGACTGGAATCAGATTTAAAAAAAATGTTTAAGGTCTTATGTATAATTTTCTCTGTCTGTTTCTTAAATCTGAAGGCTCAAACCATGGTTTGTACCAGATTCTGCCTGCGACACTCAGATCGTCCAGCCGCTTTTCGACTAGAGGATTAACTTCGGAGTTTCTCCAGTGGAAGTGGTCAACAAGGCGAAGGGCTTCAATGGCAAAAGCAGTAACGATATCTTTATCATGAATCTCCAGCAAATTGTCTCCGTTGCTCTGCTCCGGTCCAAAGGCGAGATTGCTGCTTCCGCAGTAAACCACAGGATCTTCTCCTTTGAAATTGACAACTACAAATTTGTGATGGACGGCATATCCGTCTACTTTAGGCACTGTGCCAAACGGTGGAGGCAGTACATTGGCGATGCCTTTTCCGGCAACCCTTATTCCATTTACATTGTTAGGCTTGTATAAAAACACCTCATAATCTGGAGCTTTTTTACTGATGGTGTCGGTAATGCCATAAGTAAAAACGGATTGATTTTTCAGCTGCTGCTGAACGGCTTTTAAAATGCTGCTTTTACTGGTGTCTTTCATAATGGCAAAAAGTATATCGGTATTGCCGTTTTTTGTAATCCGGCTGCTTATTCTGCTGAAAATGCGTTCGGCATCTGCTTTTTTGTGCGGTGCAAAAGTGATGGTCATCTTAGGGGTTTTTACTGCGGAAAAATCATAATCCTTTTCGGTGGGGGTGTTTCCTTTTAAGGAATCGATCAAAGTTGAAGAAAATGATTTGTCAAAAAGCACATTATAGCATTCGGCAACCTGTTCATCATTAAAAACGAGAGCATGATTGGAATTGATATAAAGGCCATTGGTTGAAAAGTTGGCAGAACCGGTAAGAGCTTTTACCGCTTTTCCTGCAGCATCCAGCATTATAAATATTTTGCAGTGCGCCAATCCTTTATAATGGCCTCTTACGATATGTGTGCCGCTTTTATTGGGATCGAAAAGGGCATGAAATTTTCCTTCGAAAGAATTAGGATCCGCGTGATCTCCGGCATCATCTAATATTATTTTTACCCTTCCTTCTTTCCCCAGATCAGTTAAAATTCTGCAGATCTCTGGTTCATCCAAATCATAGGCAAGCACTTTAAGCCGAAGTGAAGAATTTGATACCACTTCATTTAAAAACTCGAGAATTCTTTCTCGAGCCTGCCATCCGAGCCATTTGTGCTGTTCTTGATAAGTGTATGGCTTTTCCTTAAATTGATGGAGACCCTCATCCCATCTTTTAGAATAGTCAGCTGTTTGGCTAATAGGGAAAATTAGAGTAGTCTGGTCAGGCCTTACGCTGTTATTGGAAGCATTAAAGCGCTTTGCATAAGCAACCGAGGAAACAAATCCTCTGGTGAAACCAACTTTGGTGTTTTTTGTCTCAAATGGACCGACATTTATCTTCACCTTCACCGTCAGACGGCTATCAATAGGCTGTAATTTTTTTTTGATAATGTATCGAGGCGTAATTTCATAAACGTAATCACCGAATATAGAATTTTGAGTGTCTATATTGGTGTTTGGAACATGTACCCAGTTAAATTTTTGAATGGGCGAATAGAGGGTTGAGTTCCTGTCATCAGTTGGAATTCCTGAATTCATTATGACGTCATCTGGAAAAGTAACTCTGTTGTAAATGAATTTTTTAGCTGTATTGCCAGTCACACTGTAGCATATAGTGAATCCCGCAAGATTTTTCCGCAATGTCTCGATTAGGTCAAATGCCACCAATGTCATTGCATCCCCCTTGTAAGCACGAACGCTTACCCCGTTTTTTTGTTTAAATTGCTCCATAGCGCTGCTGAATTAATTTCCTTGCTGAGGGATTTGGGACTGCAATGTTTTAATTTCAGAAAGCAGATCATCTACCTTTTGTTTTAAGGCATCTTTATCGCTTTTTAATTTTGTATTATCGGCTTTCAGAGCTTCAGTCTTGGCATCATCATCCGAAGAGAGCACATACCCTGCTATAGTGCCCAATAGAGCCGCTAGAGTGGATCCTCCAATAAGGCCTCCGCCTATCAGGGCAATAATGCAGATGCCGGGAAATATTAATACAAGACCAATTAGTTTAATGGACTGAAACCCTATAAATTGGCGATTAGTTCTCAGGTGCAAAAAGATCTTATAAAAGAGAAAAAGCATTACGACAAAAAAAAGAATACTCACAATCTGTAGGGTAGGTTCTGTAATTTCAGTGGCAGCAGGTAAATTTCTTGTTGGATCAGCGGTGCGGGGTGCATCATCGCCGGGCATTTTTTTTCCTTTTCCTTCTGGTGTCTGATTTTGCTGATTGGCTTTTGGTGGGTTTTCTTTAGGATTTTTTATTGTGTCAGCATCATGGCCGTAGCTGGAACTAAAGTTCAGCATTAGCAGAACTAAGAGGAGTCCGGTAATTAAATTCAGCTTTTTCATAGTTTAAAAATTTTAGATTATTAATGGGTTATTTAAGATTCTATTTTTTTAATGAAAAAGGGGCTGCTTGTGTGAGCCTAGACTGCTTGCGTTGAATGTTTTGAAATTAAAAATGCATGATTCTCGAAAATGAAAGGAATCCATTTTTCTTTTATGGGCAGGTAGTGGAAAGAAAGATTTTATAAATAAGCAGGCGGGACTTGACTTAACTTTATTAATAGGCTTTTAAAAGCAGGAAAAACGGTGCCGTTTTTAGGTAAGGGGCGATATAATAAACTTGTATTAGCGCTATTTAAAATATTATCTGAGCGATGCAATTTAGTGATGAGCGTTTTTTGCTGTAAAAAAATATCTGATAGTATTCAAAAGTAGGTAAAAATTTATTTTTAACACAGAGTATTTTTACCTGTTTTAAGCTTATACGTTTAAGATAATTTATAAAAGAGAAATAAATCATTTATCTGCCTTATCAGGACTGGAATGAACCAATTTTTTGCATCAGTCGAGCAACAATTGATAATTGAAGTTATGAGAGCCAAAAATTCAAGTAAATAAACGTTAAACCATTTTCTAAATTAGATCGTATTATTTAGCATTTGAACAACAGTGAAACACTTTAAAACAATCTAAAACTTTATATCCCTTTCTATTTTTGGTGTTCGACTCCTGTTAAGTTGTCGAATGCTAATTTTAAGTTCACCTAATTTTCATGTAAATACTTATTTTTTTATAGTTTTTTGTTTATTCCAATTATGATTAAAAGGAGAAAAAATCTCAAAAATAAGTCGAACTCATTTATTAATAGGGGTATACGAAAAAAAATGGCGCCAATTTTCTTCAATTGGCGCCATCTGGCTGAGTGACAGGGACAGGACAAATTTCAACATCATTTTTAGATGATTTGAAGAAATTGGCCTACTATATGTAATGTCTGTCTTTCATTGGCTTTATAAATTTGGTTTGGATGTCCTGTTGGGATAAGGTGAAAATCAGTTAAATTTCCTAAATAGTTTGTAATAAAATCTTCTCAGATACTAGTTTATCAAAAATAGACGCTTTTAAATTTTAAGTTGGAAAGGTATAAGGCATGATTTGATAAAGAAAAAAATGGCATCAATTTTCTCCAATTGATGCCATTTGACTGTATTGACCTTTTGCAATGCTATGCTAGTGATTTCATTGATTTTAAAAGAGAGATAATTTGTTTTTCATGTTCATTAAATATATTTAAAATAACGTCACTAGATATTTCATCGCTTTTTAGTTGTTCTAATACTATTATTCCATGTGGATTTCTTGCATCTTCATTATTGAATCTATGAATGTAAAAGGAACAGCTTTTCATTTTAATTTTTCGAAGTTTTTCATCATCTATTTTGCACAATCCTTTAATATGGTTTCTCCAGGCTGATCCATTTTTTGTCCATTTTGGAATTCCATGAACTTCAAATTTTTCATTTTCCCAACCTTGCGCAATAAAGCCCTCATCTTCCGGATAAATATCTCTACCTATTTTGTTGTAAATTGGATTATTAGAGTATCTTCCAAGTAATTTGAAAAAAGATCCATCGTGTTTATATAAACTTACTCTACCAGATCCTTCAGATTCAGCAAAAAAACCGTGGAAAATTTCTCTTATATGGTCGCTGCATAATTTATAGTATTCTACTTTCACGGCTTCGAGTTTTTTCTTAACAGAAACTAATTCTGTCACTGTTTTTTCATGTGATTCTTGTTTTAATTTTTCAAAATAGGATAATATAATGCTTACGAATGCAAGTATTATTCCGACAGCTACAAGCCAATTGTTTAAGTCATCCCACGATTTATTAAGAAATACAAGATTCGTGTTTCCGTTTTTAATGTCAGCTAATAAAAATATATATCCAGATGATAATGTAAAAAGCTCCGTTTTATGATTTAAAAAAATATTTCTAAAAAAAGGGATTAACCATAATACAAGGATTAAAATTATGTAACCTAAAATAAAAAAGATATCAGCTGACATATTCGCATATTAAAGATTGCAAACATAAGATATTTGAGAGAAAAATTTGCATTTAGATTTTGAGTAAATTATTAAAGATGCGTTTTAGATATTTTTTGATGATTAATATTAGGTTTATATATGGGTTGTTTCTTTTTTAATTACGGTATGTGGAAAAAATATTACGTTAATTTGTAAAAAAAAATCGATTAATGTTATTTTTATATCAATAAACATGTATATTTGTACGTAGTAAATATTAAATAAATTATGTACACTGAAATTTTAAGAATAATAGAAGGAGGATTGTCTAAAGATCCAAGCAAAGTATTTAGCTATGCAAAATTGCTTGCGGAAAAAGTACAGAAGGATGGTGATGGCAAAATGGCTTCGATGATTTTAAAATGCATTGAAAAAAAAGATCCTAATGTAATGGTAACTATGGATGGTTTGCTAGCGGTTCCATTTGATCATGACAGCCGAATGAGTATTGTTGATCTTGAAATGCCGAATACAGGAGATAAGTCTATTGTGTTGCCTCCATTGATGCATAATAAAATTCTTGATTTTGTAAGTGCATTTAAGAATCAAAACAAACTCATTAGTCATGGAATTGAAGTATCTAATACCTTATTGCTTTATGGTATGCCGGGTGGGGGAAAAACAAATTTAGCGCGTTATATTTCTCAGCAAACTGGATTGCCTTTAGTCGTGGCTAGATTTGATGCAATTGTGTCTTCTTTGTTGGGTAATACGGGAAAGAATATTAGGAAGATATTTGAATTTGCCGACAATAAACCATGTATTTTATTTTTGGATGAATTTGATGCTATAGCTAAGGCGCGAGATGATCAACATGAGCTTGGGGAACTTAAAAGAGTTATTAATATATTGTTACAGAATATTGATGCTTTTTCTTCAAATAATATATTGATTGCAGCAACTAATCATCCAGAATTATTAGATAAGGCAATTTGGCGAAGATTTAATCATGTTATAGAAGTTGAAATGCCTAAAGAAAATGAAATTGCAGAGCTTACAAGAGAGTTTATTGGTGATTTTAAAACTGATTTTTTAGATGATAAAAAAGTTTTGGATAAGTTTATAAAGCTTATGGAAGGAAAATCTCCGTCAGCCTTAAAAACGATTATTAATAATGCAAAATCTCAAGTTATTATTCATAATAAAGATGTATTAACCTATGATGAATTACTCTTTGAAATTTTTGAATTTAATAATCACGGTTCGTTTTCGTATGACAAGATGATTGAATTTTTAAATGAAAATGGTATTTCGCAAGCGGTAATTGCGGATAGAATGAATGTTTCACTTAGACAGGTACGAAATTATCTTAATAAATAAGAATTAATTATGGCAGCTGAAAGAAATTTACCGATAAAATTTTTCCAAAAAAGAGACAATGATGAATCTTCAGTCGAGGGTATGGGGAATAATGATTTGCCGAAATGGATAAAAAAGGATGATGTTTTACGAAAATCGATAGAATTTCGTGAAATTTTATCAGGTGTTGGCGAAAAGCTTCAGGTAAAAGCTGCTAAAAATAATTATTTTCCGACTGTAATGCGACTTAAGCTTTATAAGACAGCTCTTGCAAAGAAGTCAAGAAAAGAGGTGTCTGAGATTTTCAATGTTGATAAAAAGCTCAATGTATTTGGATTCAATGGGCATGAAGAGCTGTTAATCAAAATTGATAATACGAAGGATTTAATTAAAATTATTAATAATTTTTCAAAAGCAGACCAGCCAAATGCTGTAAATGATGTGATCATTGGTATTGGTTCAATTGATAAATTGACCGTTTATGAGCCAGATGTAAATCTAGAGCTTAATGCAGTCGGCAAGATTAAAGTAAGACTTTTTAATTATGGTAATTTTGAGCTCAATTTTCATGTTCTAATGGCTTTTGAAGAATTTTGTAGAGTAAATAATATTCAATGTTCCAAAACTACATACTCAGCGGATTTAAATATATATAGCATTTCTAATGTTACACTTGATTCTTTTGAACTATTAAAAGAGTTTGATGGATTGCAAATGATTACAGAAATGCCTGTTTATGATGTAAGTTTTGATCAGATCGTGGAGGACGAGTCAATCGCTGTTAAAATACCAGAGCAGGGCAAAGAGTACCCAGTGGTAGGAATTTTAGATTCCGGTGTAGCCTCAATCCCACATTTAAAACCTTGGATATTGAATGAAAATATTACTTATTATGACGATTCTGTTGTTAACAAAGGACATGGGACTTTTGTTGCAGGAGTGTTATTGTATGGGGATCAATTGCAAGGAAAAAATTATACAGGTTTAGATGGGTGTAGAATTTTTGAGGCTATTGTGATTCCAGACAATAAAAAGCAATCTATAAGTGAGGAAGAGCTTGTGGAACAGATCCGCGATGCAGTAAGTAGAAATAATCATATAAAAATTTGGAATTTGTCGCTTGGTACTTCTTCCGAGTCAGATTTGCACGAGTTTTCTGATTTTGCAAAAGCATTAGATGAAATAATGGATGAAAATAATGTCTTGATTTGTAAATCAGCTGGTAACTGTGAGAATTTTAAAGTGCGCTCTCCAAAATCTAGAATTTCACGATCTGCTGATACCCTTAGAGGATTAGTTGTTGGGGCTCTTGCTCATCAGCAAAGCGCAACTGATATATCTCAAAAACATTATGCTTCACCATTTTCACGAAAAGGTCCGGGACCGGCATCTACCATTAAGCCTGATTTAACCCATATAGGGGGTAATGGAGGTCTTGATAACAGAAATAATGCTGTATATAGCTATGTAAAATCATTCGCAAGTAATGGAACTTCTGCAAGTAGTGTAGGAACAAGTTTTTCTACTCCTAGAGTAACAGCTATTGCAGCAGGGGTAAATTTTATGCTGAAAGAGGAGTTTAATCCAATTTTATTGAAAGCATTACTTGTCCATTCTGCTAAATACCCACAAGAGATTAACTTGGATATTTCAGAAAAAATGAAACAGGTAGGTTTTGGGCTGCCTGCAAACATTACTGATGTTCTTTACAATGAACCAAACGAAATTACATTGATTTTAAATGATAGGCTAGAAAAAGGGAGTTTTATTGATATTTTGGATTTTCCCTTCCCATCAAGCATGATAGATGAAAATGGTTATTATTATGGAGAAATAACAATCACATTAGTTACGTCTCCGATTCTAGATGTTAATCAGGGATCTGAGTACTGCCAGTCTAATATTTCAGCTATGTTTGGAAGTTATGACAAAAAGATTCCTGTTGATTTAACAAAACCAGGTAAAAAAAATCCGATTGCGGCTTCAAACAGAAAAAATATCTTGGCAACGGACTGTTATAGCACTAGCAAAAATAAAATTGAAGATGATAAATTTATTACAGAACGAATGATGCTTTCTTATGGTTCTAATTTTCATCCTGTAAAAAAGTGGTCTGTGAATTTAGATGAGTTTACACAATCGAATAAAGATAAATATTTAAAGGCACCAAAAAATTGGTATCTAAAGTTAGAAGGATTATATCGACATGCCCTTGAAGAAAAGGCAGAAGCAGAAGATTTTAAACCTTTTCAGAATTTCAGTTGTATTGTTACTATTAGAGATACTAAAAAAAGAGGTAATATATATAATGAGGTAACAGGACTGTTGAATAGTTACAACTTTGCCCATAGCAATGTCAAAATAAACCAACAGGTAGATGTAAGATTAAACAATAATAATGGACAAAATTAAAATAAATAAGAGCTGATAAAAGAAAAAACCCAGAACCGTTTGCACCGGTGCTGGGCTACATTACGAGGAAATAAAGTTTTGACGGACTTCTCATTGACAGGCTTATCACCTAAGTCAACCTCTTATCTCGTGGTTACAAAGTTAAACGTTTATTTAAACTGTACAAGTAATCCCGAAGATTTTGCACTGTAGTAAAATAAAATATACTCCTTTACTACAGAATCTATGGAGATTACTTTTTGTATTTTTTATTAATGTCGAAAGACTAAAACGTAAAGACTATGTCACAAGAATATAGATTAAACGATAAAAACTTTGAATCTCAAGATTCAAAAATCACTGGAATGCAAATCCTTCAAAGAGCCGGATTGGTTCCAGTGGAAGATTATGAACTGCTAATTAAGATCAATGAAAATGGTTTTGAGCCTATTCAGCTTTCAGAAATTATTGATTTAAGAGCGCCTGGTTTGGAAGGCTTTTACTCCAGACCTTATGATAAACTAATCATCTATGTTGATGACGCCGCAGTGCAGGTTTCAGAATCATTTATGACACCGAACAAAATCCTTGCAGCTGCCGGAAAAGTAGTAAAAGACTTTTATCTAGTAAAGCGTGAGGGGGAAATTGAAATTGGGTATAAAAACGATCGTGAGCATAAGGTAGCGATAAAAAACGGTGCAAGGTTCGTATCTTATGAAATTGAAATTATCGATATCCACGAGCATTGCCACAATGGGCAACCCGTCCCTCCAGACTGCAAGTACAGAATAAGCATCGATCGCGAGCCATATATCGTTGACGATGCTTGTTTAACCGGTAGAGAGATACTGCTGCTGACCAATAAAACTCCTCCTGACAGATTTCAGCTGCGTCAGAAATTTAAAGATGGCCGTGTTGTGACCATCGCAAACGACCAGAAGGTTTGTTTTACAGATCCTGGAATTGAAAAATTTAAAACTATTCCACTGGATCAAACCGAAGGTGAGCCAAGAAAGTTACGTTTTGAATTTGATCTGCTTGCCGAAGATCAGGCATTTCTTTCTGGTCTGAAATTACCTTTTGAAACGGCTAAATTAGGACAGGAAAACTGGGTGTTAATCCATAATTATCCAATTCCGGAGGGCTATAATGTAGTCACTGCATCTCTGGGAATCAGGATGGTCGGCGGATATCCAACGGCAGGTCTTGATATGGTTTATTTTTTTCCTGCTTTAAGCAGGGTTGATGGCAAACCAATTGGCGCGCTGACACCGCATGCATTGGACGGAAAGTCCTATCAGCAGTGGTCAAGACATCGTACCCCAGCAAATCCATGGAGACCGCAAGTTGATAATTTGAGCACCCATGTGCCTCTGGCGGATTTTTGGCTGGAAAATGAATTCATAAAAAGACCTGGTCATGCTATATCAGCTTAGAATTGCTGGTGAGCATTATAAAAGCCTACAGCAACATCTTTTTCCCGGAGACGGGAAAGAGGCTGTTGCGGTAGCTTTATGTGGAAGGTATGAAAGAGATGGTGTATCCATTCTGCTCACCCATCAGATAGAACTCATACCTTATGATGAATGTGAACGTGACCCTGAATTTGTGCATTGGAAAACCCAAAGGATTATTCCCTTTTTAGAACGTGCGGAAAAAGAGAATCTGGCTATTTTGAAGATTCACAGCCATCCTGGCGGTTATATGCAGTTTTCTGATACCGATGATCAGTCCGATGGTGAGTTGTTTCAATCCGTTTTTGGCTGGTGCGATCATGATGGTGTGCATGGATCAGCGGTTATGGTGCCTGATGGTCAGGTTTTTGGTAGGGTTTTTACTCCAGCGATGGCAACTTTCGCATTTGATAAGATTTCCGTTGCTGGAGATTCGATCCGCATTTTTGACAATAGTACAGTAGAACAGGATGATTTTTCGATCCGCACAAGACAGGCATTTGGTGAGGCTACTTACAATCAACTGAAAAAAATGAAAGTTGGTATTGTTGGATGTTCTGGAACTGGGAGTCCTACAATTGAACAGTTGGTTCGCTTAGGAGTGGGGACTATTGTTATTGTTGATCCTGATACAGTTGAAAGGAAGAATCTTAACAGGATTTTAAATACCACCAAGCAGGATGCAGACGCTTCTAGGTTTAAAACAGAAGTGCTAGCTGAGACTATTCACAGAATGGATTTGGGTACTAAAGTTGTTACCTATAGTGTTAATCTCTATGAGAGTCGTGAAGCATTGGACGAGCTCATTACGTGTGATGTTATTTATGGATGTGTAGACAGTGTGGATGGCAGACATTTAATAGCGCAGCTGACCAATTTTTATTTGATACCTTTTTTTGATCTGGGAGTACGTCTTGACGCTGACGGAAAAGGAGGTATAAAAGGAATAACAGCAAGTGTTCATTATATTAAACCTGGATGTTCGACATTATTTAGCCGTAGATTGTATACACAGGAGAGGCTGTATAGCGAAAATTTAAAGCGCCAGAATCCGGCGGATTTTGAAGATCAACTAAAGCAAGGTTATGTCCATAATGCAAATGTTGACCGTCCTGCAGTAATTAGTATTAACATGCAAATAAGTGCCATGGCTGTGAATGAATTACTGAATCGCCTGCATTTATTTAAGGATGATGATCCGGAAAATTATGCTAAAATAACGATGGATTATACTGGTGGTTATATTATTAATGAAGCTGAAAGTAATTTTGAACAAGATGTTGCTGCTCAAAAGTGGGTCGGTAGAGGAGATTACAAGCCTTTTTTAAGATTAACCGGATTGTGATGAAAAAAATCATAAGGTTTTGGAGATGCATCTTTGCAACATTTAGTTCCTATTGGGTGCATATATGCAATATTATAAATTCTGTAGATGCTGCAAAATTTAAAATCCAATTTGCTGATGATACTCCAGATGAAATTGTAGAAGGTATTATTTTTATAGTTCAAGATGGTAATTTGCCTGAATCTTTAGCTTTTCAGTGTCCCTGTGGATGTAAAGCTAAAATAATTTTGAATTTGTTGCCAGATGCAAGCCCTAAATGGAGTTATATTATTGATAAAAAAGGTTTAATTGATATTTATCCATCAATTTGGAGAAAAATTGGATGTAAAAGTCATTTTTTTGTGCGGAAAAGTGATGTCAATTGGGTATGATTTAAAAAGTCGCTGTTTTATAACAGTGGCTTTTTCTTTTAATTTATTATGAGCAGGTATTGTTTTGTGGAGATTTAATTTTAATCATTTGTCTTTTTCTTATTTGTATTTTTCTCTAAATAATGTTGCATATGCATATTAGCCAGCTTCCTAAGAAAATATAATATTTCTTCTGCGCACTCAACTGTTACATTCATTCCTTCCTTTTTAAGCATTTTTTGTGACTTTTCTGGAGAAATTTTTCCTTTGTATTGCTCATCTCTATAATTCATAATTTAGTTTTTTAGTGTTAAATTATTCTTAATGTAAAGATAAATAAAAATTTTATATCTGTAAATCAGTATGTTAAGTTTGGTTTAAATCCTGAGTAGTCACCTCAATAGGATGTCTAAACCGTGTATTAAAGTAGGATAAAGAGTGTTAAAAATGCATAAAAAACATAAAAAAACGCTAAAACCTAAGTTTTAACGTTTTTTTAGTAGTGACCTCGACTGGATTCAAACCGATGTTTTTTAATCGAGATTTGAGCCTTCTGCTGTAAAGATTTCTTTCTTTCTTTCTTTCTTTCTTTCTTTCTTAAGATGTTTTCTAATCATGATTTTGACCAGTGACGGTAAAACTGATTAGGTTAGGGAATCTGTTTAAATGGACAGGCTGTTTAAAAGTTAGTTAGTTAGTTAGTTAGTTAGTTAGTTAGTTAGTTAGTTAGTTAGTTAGTTAGTTAGTTAGTTAGTTTTAGACTGTTTTTTTTTTAGTTTTTGTTTTGGCCAGTGATAGGGGAGTTGATTTCAGAGGGGAGTTGATCTGAATGGCGAAGATTTGATTATTCTTTTTTATAATTCATCAGACAAAGTAATTAGGAAAGTATTTTTTAAGTGATGATAATGCTAATCCTTTTTCAGTTGCTAAAATTAACAGATATTTGGGGACGGCTACTGAACAATTTACAAACCATTTTATGAATGATTTAAAGAAATTGGCTTATTTTCAAGTGAATTTGTAGGATAATTGTTTTAGATTTTTATTCAAGAGAGGTTTGTATATATCGTAAGGGTTAAGTGTTAAAAAAGCTATTTCTAAGCATAATTGAATTTTTAAAATATTTATTCAGATTGAGATCCATAAATATTATTTGATTTTTTTTTAAGAATTTGATTCAAATAATATTTAAATTAGATAAACTTTTCAGAAAATAAACCTTAAAACTTGTTAAGGATAATTATATAAATTTATGATTCGAAGTACTACAAAGTTTAAAAATCTTTAAAGAGATTTGATTTTGCAGGTTTTTTATAGTCCAAAATTTCAGTCTATAATTTTATCTGTCTGCAATTCCTGAATTTCCGGAACTTATTGATTAGAATATTTTTAAGGCCAAGACCTTTAGAATAAATGCCTACATTAAATATCATTCACGCTATTGATTATTTTAATGTAAGCAGAAGGCGTTTGTCCTATTACTTTTTTAAATGCCGTAGTAAAGGTATTTCTATTATTAAATCCACTTTCTGATGCAATTGCTTCAAGAGTTTGATTTTCATGATTATTGTTACTCAATAATTCGAGACAATATTTTACTCTGTAGGAGTTTATAAAGTCACTAAAATTCATTTTTTCAAATTTATTAATAACAGCAGATATATATTGAGCGGGAATACTAAGTTCTTGTGCTAACTGCTGTAAAGAATATTGTCTGTCTAAATACGATTTATTTAATGTAAAGTGGTTTTTAATTTTTACTGAAATTTCCCGCATCCTTACTTCTGATAAATACCTATAATTTTGAGGTTCTTTTTTGCTTTCATCTATTGAAAAAAGGGTAGAATTATATTCTGTTTCAGAGATTACAGCCTCATTATCTAAAAGTACAACACCTTTTATCCCATATAATATTTGAGGAAATAAGAAAAGAAAAACTGCTGTTAACCCAGTAAAGCCACCTATAAATAAAAAAACTGTAAGTTCATCATCTCCACCTCCAGGTTTTAAAATTTGTAATGACGGAAGGAAAAGAAAGACTTGTGACAGTAGAAAAATTGTCAGCCACTTTAACCAGATTCCATTTTCTTTTTTGAATTCTGAGTTTTTAACTTTGTAAAGTTTTATCAAAAGTATGGATTGTAATGCCCAATAGGTAAAAGCCAGAACATACTTAAAAATGATATAAAAGCCAGGTACAAAAAATCGACTTTCATAAAAAAATAAAACCATTTTACTCAATTGTTTAGAATGCATAAAAGCTATTTTTTCTGATCCGGATAGCCAAAAAAAAGGAAAATAGTCAATAATGTATATCAAAGCTGGTATAAGATGAATAAAGTCTAGTTTAGTTAATCTTCTATTGGTTACCACAGATCTAATATATAAATAGGAGGCAGGCATATACAAAAGGTGTGCAATTATGCCAGTTCTGTAAACATGTGGTAAATACTCAAGAAACCCAGTGTTGATGAGAAATAATATAAAACACGGATAGGATAATAATAAAAAAAATAAGGAAAGAAGAATATTGTATTTCTTTGTTTTTGGAGAATATCCAATTAATAAAATAGAAACTAATACACAAATAATAATTACTACCGCTACACAAGCTGAAAATATTGAAATCATACTGTATTGGTTTTAAATATTTTAATATGCTAAAACATAGTTTTTCAAATTTAATATTTTTTTTTAACCTCTGCCTAATTTTAGTTTGCCAATAATGATAAATATTGGCAAGGATTCAAATCTAGAAAATCGGAGTTAGAATGCTTTGATCTAATTTTGGTTAAGCAATAATTTTTTGTTTCATTTTATAAGATGCAACATCACAATGAAAAAAGATTAAAATTCTTGCATTAAATTTATTATTCCAAAACTCAGTTATACCTGCGAAAAGTAAATTTTACCTAAAAATGTAGATTATGAAATACTTTACAAAACTAAAATGCATCATGTTACTATTGGTAACGTTTAATCTATCTCACGCACAAGAAATTCTACCTTTTCCAACAACGCCATCTTCAAGTAAAGCGGGAGCAAGTATGGCAGAATCTGTTCACAAGCGGAGAGTTACAAAATCCCATCTTCCTACAGACGCACCAAATATTATTATTATTTTAATTGATGATGCAGGACCTGGTTTGTCAAATACTTTTGGAGGAGAGGTTAATACCCCGGCTTTGACAAAACTGGCCAATAAGGGGATTTCATATAATAGATTTCATTCCACAGCAATGTGTTCCCCAACTCGGGCATCCTTGCTTACGGGGCGAAACCATACCAGAGTAGGATCAGGACAAATTACAGAATGGGCAAATGATTGGGATGGTTTTAGTGGACTTATTCCTAAAACATCAGCTACTGTAGCGGAAGTTTTAAAAAATTATGGATATAGTACATCTGCTTTTGGTAAATGGCATAACTCTCCACCATTAGAAACTTCTAAGGTTGGACCATTTGACTTTTGGCCAACAGGATACGGTTTTGAATATTTCTATGGATTCTTAGCGGGAGAAACTTCTCAATACGAGCCTACCTTAATTAAGAATACAACTTATGTTTCAGCTCCGAAAACCCCAGAGGAGGGATATCATCTTACTGATGATTTGGCTGATAATGCCATTCAATGGATGCATGACCAAAGATCGATAAATCCTAATAAACCTTTTTTCATGTATTGGGCTCCGGGAGCTGTTCATGGACCACATCAGGTAAACAGTAAATGGGCAGATAAATATAAAGGCAAATTTGATGATGGATGGGACGAATATAGAAAACGTGTCTTTAAAAGAGAAAAAGAACTCGGATGGATTCCAGAAAACACAAAATTGACAGAACGCCCATCAACAATGGCGGCTTGGAATGCTATACCAGAAAGCGAAAAACCTTTTCAAAGAAGGCTAATGGAAGTATATGCAGGATTTGCAGAACATACTGATTATAATGCCGGGCGAATTATAGATGAATTAGAAAAAATGGGTATCGCTGATAATACCCTAATTTTCTATATCTGGGGAGATAATGGCTCTAGCTCTGAAGGGCAAAATGGAACTATCAGTGAATTATTGGCACAAAATCAAATTCCGTCTAAAATCGAAGATCATTTACGAGTATTGAATGAGGAACTTGGAGGTCTAAATGCTTTAGGAAGTCCAAAAACAGATAATATGTATCACGCAGGGTGGGCTTGGGCTGGATCAACACCTTTTAAAGGAACAAAATTACTGGCTAGTTATTTTGGAGGTACACGTCAGCCAATGGTTGTTTCGTGGCCTAAAAAAATTAAAGCTGATAAGACACCTCACACGCAGTTTCATCACGTAAATGATATTGTACCAACTATTTATGAAGCTTTAAGTATACAAGCTCCAAAAAAGGTAAATGGGTACGATCAAGATCCTATAGATGGTGTAAGTATGGTCTATACCTTTAATGACGCAAAAGCAAAAGATCAAAAACATACTCAATTTTTTGATGTTATGGCAAGTCGTGGAATTTATCATGATGGCTGGTTTGCAAGCACTTTTGGACCAAGAGTTCCATGGATGACTCTAACTCCGGGAATAGATACATGGACTCCTGAAAAAGACGTTTGGGAATTATATAATATCAATGAAGATTTTAGCCAGGCAAATGATCTAGCAAAGAAAAATCCAGAAAAATTAAAAGAATTACAAACCCTATTCATGGAAGAATCTTTAGTTAATAAAAATATGCCGATAGGTGGTGGATTATACGTTTTATTGCATCCAGAAGCTATTGTTTCGAATCCTGCAACAGAATTTAATTATACAGGAAATATGACTAGACTGCCTGAATTTGATTCTCCAAGAATAGGATATAATTCTAACCAGACAACAATTAAGTTGGATGCTCCTGATAATGCAAATGGAGTTTTGTTTGCATTGGCTGGCTATGCAGGAGGGCTAACATTGTATGTAGAGAATGGGATTTTAAATTATGAATATAATTTATTTGAAATACAGAGAACCAAATTGAAAACAAAATCTAAACTACCACAAGGAAAATCTACAATTGAAATTGTTTTTAAAAGAATACCAAATAAAGACAGCTCCAAGTTAAGTCGAGCAGAAGTTACTATTCTAGTAAATGGTAAAGAAGAAATAAAAGGAATTGTACCAACCATAATTAATGCCGGTTTTTCAGCAAATGAATGTTTTGACATAGGAACGGATTTAGGTTCTCCAGTTTCACAAGCCTATTACGATAAAGCTCCATTTAAATTTAATGGAACTATTGAAAGTGTGAATATAAAATATCTGAAATAATTTTAATCTAACGGCAACTTATTTTCTTAAAATTCTTTAAAGATGCTTCCTAAACAGGTTCATAATTGTAAAAACTCCAAAGGTCATTTGATTTTGGAGTTTTTTGTCAATCACGGTATTTTTTTGATGAGTAATTTTACTTTTGCATCTTTATGCATTTTACTTTCTTCTGCTTTTTGTTAAAATAAATGTAAGGGATCTTAATATATACAATAAACATAGTATTTGACAACGGTTTGAATTCAGAGTTGTCACCCTAACAGTACATCTAAACCACTATAAAAATTAAGTTAAAACTGATTAAATAGTGACGAAAAGTCATAAAAAAAAACGTTAAAACTGCTGTTTTAACGTTTTTTTAAGAGTGACCTCGACTGGATTCAAACCAGTGCTTTTTACTGGAGATTTGAACCTTTTAATGTAATTATTCCTTAGTTAGTTAGTTAGTTAGTTAGTTAGTTAGTTAGTTAGTTAGTTAGTTAGTTAGTTAGTTAGTTAGTTAGTTAGTTAGTTAGTTAGTTAGTTAGTTAGTTAGTTAGTTAGTTAGTTAGTT
>Ga0160502_100532_pt1 | contig 21882 bp, 19 predicted proteins | sample DIDnMG_14_FD_108237 | JGI IMG/M metagenome (GOLD analysis project Ga0160502, IMG submission 108237) | Enriched soil microbial communities from UW Madison campus, WI, USA - DID2933_E24_Xylan MG | ecosystem: Environmental > Terrestrial > Soil > Unclassified | place: USA: Madison, Wisconsin... | reverse complement strand
GCGATAATTGGTGATATTCCTTATAAGCAATATACATTTATTGGTATTGGTCCAGGACAAGGCGGAATCGAACATCTTAATAATACAACAGTAAGTTTTGATGGCTCTGATTTGGATAAACCTGAGGCAATGAACAGAATGATGAGTTTTTTAGCTCATGAATATTTTCATCATTATAATGTAAAAAGAATTAGACCTTTTGAATTAGGCCCTTTTGATTATGATCAAGGAAGCAAAACAAATCTTTTATGGGTAAGTGAAGGCTTATCTGTTTATTATGAATATTTAATTGTAAAGAGAGCGGGACTTGTAAATACTCAAACCTTATTTAATAATTTGGAAAACAGTATCGATGCTTTTGAGAATTCTCCGGGACGAAATTTTCAATCTTTAACTCAATCAAGTTTCGAAACTTGGAGCGACGGACCTTTTGGCAAGCAGGGAGAAAATGCTGATAAATCTATTTCTTATTATGATAAAGGGCCAGCTGTTGGTCTTGTGCTTGATTTTGCTATTCGTAAAGCAACCCAAAATCAAAAATCGTTAGATGATGTAATGCGCCTTTTGTATTGGCAGTATTATAAAAAATTGCAGCGCGGATTTACAGATGCTGAATTTCAAGAATCTTGCGAAAAGATAGCCGGCTGCTCATTAAAAAATATTTTCGAGTACGTTTATACAACAAAAGAGATTGATTATAATAATTACCTACAATATGCAGGTTTACAATTGAATGAGAATTTTGATGCAGTTTCTAAAACTAGAAAAATTTCCTTTCATGTTTTAGAATCAAGTAATGATAATCAGAAAAACATATTGAGTCACTGGTTAGAGAAGTAGAGTTAATATTAGAATGCCTAAAAAGCCCATCAAAAATTAATATAAATTAATTGTGATGGGCTTCAATTTTTATCAATATCTCGTTTTTTTGAATAAATCTTACAACTTGATTATTTTGAGTGTCTAATTTTGATGTTTTTTTAAGGTATTTTAAAATTTAGCAGCTTTTATTATGTAGAATTAACATTATTTTTTTTAATAATATTTTTTTTATTCGGTTTTGATTCAAAAAACATAATAACAGGATAATATAATACAGCTTTCGGATAAATTGTTGGCTTTCCTAAGATTGGTTATCATTTAACTTTACAAGTGTTTAAAATACACAATTAACCTTTTGTGTTTTAAAGATTTATTTTTTTAACCAAACAAAAACCAAAAAACCAAAAAGCTATGAATTTTACTAACCATTCAGTATTGCAAAATTTTGGAAATAAAATGTTAAAGAAAAAACTCGGATTTGCCATTTTTTTTCTTTTAACGGTTTTCACTTCCGTTGCACAAACAAAGATTCAAGGTTCTATAAAAGATATTCATGGAGTTCCTATTGCAGGAGTATCAATTATAGAAAAGAATACATCTAATCATGGTGTATTATCAGATTTTGATGGTAATTTCCAGATGACAATTCAAAAACCAAATTCTAAATTGGTTGTTTCTTATGTGGGCTTTATAACCCAAGAAGTCACGGTTTCAAATAATAAAGTAGAAGTAGTGCTCCTCGAAAGTGTAGAACAATTATCTGATGTTGTTGTAGTCGGGTATGGTACGCAAAAGAAATCAAGAGTTACGAGTGCTATTGCCAGTATTAAAGAAAAAGATTTTACTAGAGGAGCAATTAGAGATGCTTCGGATCTTATAAAAGGAAAAGTTGCTGGTTTGACAATTAGTACTGGTTCTGGAGATCCTTCTGCCGCTCCAAATATTTCGTTACGTGGTGTATCTTCTTTAAAAGGCTCAACTACTCCTTTGGTTTTAATTAATGGTGTTCCTGGAGGAATCGATACTGTTTCTCCTAACGAAATTGCTTCTATTGATGTATTGAAAGATGCTTCGGCAGCCGCAATTTATGGAACAAGAGGTGCTAATGGAGTAATTTTAATTACAACAAAAACAGTTAATAAAGAGATGCAGCCTACTATGACGTATTCTACTTTTACTACGGTATCTAATTTTGCTAAAAAAGCAGATTTTTTAGATGCGAATGGACTAAGAAGTTTGATGTCACAGGGTGTTAAAGTTCCTTTTACAGATGAAGGCGCTACTACAGATTGGTTAGATGAAATTTCAAGAAGCGGATTTGCTCAAAATCATAATTTAGACCTTAAAGGCGGAACTGCAAAAACGAATTATACTGTAAACTTAAATTATGTAAATCAAACAGGGGTTTTCAATGGAACATTTAATAAGGAATATCGATTCTCATTTGATGTTAATCATAGAATGTTCAATGATAAATTAAAAATTAATTTGAATTTATTGAATGGGACTCAAAAAATGGGAATTTCTCCTGATACAGCAGGTTATGCTTATAGACAAGCTATGATTAGAAATCCTACTGCTCCTGTTTATAACGATGACGGGACTTATGCAGAAACGAATAGATTTCAGTATTATAATCCGGTTGCAATCTTAAATGAAACAAAACAAGACAGACAAAGCACTTGGCAGAGGTTTACAGCCAATTTAACGCTAGATTTATTGCCAGGATGGGATGTAAGTGCTTTGCTTGCTAAAAATAAAAATTCAGGGTTAGATGGATATGCTGAGACTAAAAAACATTATTCGAATACCATAAACGGAAGAAATGGAGTTGCGTCAAGAACTACTGGGCAAACAGATAGAGATTATGTAGAGCTTACTTCTAAATACAATAAGAAAATCGATAAACACGAATTTACATTGCTTGGTGGTTACAGTTATCAATATACTGTAAATGAAGGTTTTTCAGCTTATAATTTTGATTTTCCAACAGACGCTTTCTCATATAATAATCTAGGAGCAGGGAATGCGCTTTCTGACGGAAAAGCATCTATGGGAAGTTATAAAAATGATGATAAATTAATTGGTTTCTTCGGAAGAGCCAATTACAATTTTGATAACAAATATGATGTATTGTTCAGTATCAGAAGAGAAGGTTCTTCTAAGTTTGGAGAAAATCATAAATGGGGTAATTTCCCAGCAGTTTCAGCAGGATGGAGCATCAACAAAGAATCTTTCCTAAGCGATGCTACTGCTATAAATAATTTAAAATTAAGAGCAGGTTATGGTGTTACAGGGGTAATTCCTGGCGAATCTTATCTGTCTCAAACTTTATATAATTACGACGGCTATTTCTTTAATGACGGAAAATGGGTAAAAGGTTTAGTGCCAGCAAGTAACCCGAATCCTGATTTGCGTTGGGAGAAAACAGCTGAGGTAAACATAGGGGTTGATTTTGGTTTCCTAAATAATAGAATCAGTGGAAGTTTTGATGTTTACAGTAAAAAAACAAGCGATATGTTATGGGATTATAGTGTGCCAACACCCCCATATTTATATTCAAGCATTACTGCCAATGTTGGAAAAATGGAAAATAAAGGTTTTGAGCTTTTGTTAAATGTAATTCCAGTTAAGACCGAGAATTTTATGTGGAATTCTTCTATGACCTTCTCTCACAACAAAAATAAATTAACAAGTCTTTCAAATGATTTGTATAGCATTGATAGAAACTTTATCAATACAGGAGATACAGGAGATCCAATTTCATTTACAACACATAGATTAGAAGTTGGACAGTCTATTGGAAATTATTGGGGACTAAAATCGGTTGATATTACAGATGATGGAAAATGGATCATTGAAACTTCAGATGGAACAAGAAAAACATTGACACCAGATTTGTATAATGATGCTAATAAGCAATATTTAGGCAACGGAATACCAAATTATAATGCAGGTTGGACCAATACATTTACGTACAAAAAATTCGATTTAAGTGTTGTTATGACAGGAGCTTTCGATTATCAAATTTTGAACTCTCAACGTATGTTTTATGAAAATCCTACGATCAATTATAATATGTTGAATTCTGCATTTGATAAAGTATATGATAAAGCGGTTTTAAATTACAACCAAACATACGTTAGTTACTATCTAGAGCAAGGAGATTATGTAAAAGTTGATAATGTAACATTGACTTATAATTTTGATGTTAAACCTTATAAATTCCTTAGTGCAATGCGTATGTATGCTTCAGCAAATAATTTGGCTGTAATTACAAAGTACAAAGGTTTAGATCCTGAGATTCCAAGAGATAATGTTTTGTCGCAAGGAGTAGATAATAGAGATAAATATCCAACTACAAGAGGTTTTACTTTAGGTTTAAATGTAACTTTTTAAAAAAAAATTAAAGATGAAAAATCAAAATATAGTATATAAAATCCTTATTTCTGGCTTGCTTCTTTTAGGAACCGGGTGTACAAATTTGGACGAAACAGTTTATGATAAAATAACTGCTGAAGGGACAGTATTGACTGAAGAAGATTTAACGAGTATCATTGCGCCAGCTTATACTTCATTCAGAGGGATTTTTTGGAATTGGGATGGTTTGCACGATTTGTATGAAGAATCATCGGACTGTTTAGTAACTCCGCAGCGAAATGGTATTGGATGGGGAGATTATTATATCACAATGCATCTGCATACATGGGGATCAACTCTTCCTCATGCAGAAGGTAACTGGAGTTACATGTATACAGGTGTAAATAGTGTAAATAGAGCGATCTATCAAATTGAGCAGATTGAAGGAATTGAAAATAAAGAAAAAGTAATCCAAGAATTAAAAGCCTTAAGAGCAATTTATTATTATTTATTATTGGATAATTTTAGAAATGTTCCTATTGTGACTTCTTTTATTAACCCTCCGGGATATCTGCCTGTACAAAATACAGGAAAAGAAGTATATGATTTTGTTGAAACTGAATTAAAAACTGCTTTGCCGTATTTAAGTGAGGAAAACAATACAAATACTTACGGAAAGGTTACCAAATGGGCGGTTAAGATGACTTTGGCAAAATTATATCTAAATTCAGAAGTTTACATTGGCATTCCTAAATGGAATGAGGCTTTAAGCGAAGTGAATGATATTATTAATAGCGGAAAATTTAGTTTGGCAAGTAATTACGCTGACAATTTTAAAATTAAAAATGAAGGATCTCCAGAAGAAATACTATCTATTCCTTTTGATCAAGTTAAAACAGGAGGAAGTTATTGGCCATTTAAATCTTTAGCAGCTCCGAGTCAGGCAACATTTGAAATGAGTGGCGGTCCTTGGAACGGAACTGGAGTAATTCCGCAATTTATTGATACTTATGATTCAGATGATCAAAGGTTAACAGATTGTTATTTAGGGGGCAAGCAGTATACAAGCAAAGGAGAGCCAATAATGGTAGATGGAGTGCAATTTGAGTATATTAATTTCATGACAAATGTAAATGGCTGTGAACCAAATGAAGGTTACAGATTAGTTAAGTACGAAATAGGTACTGGAGATATCGGACAAACAAGTAATGATGTTCCTTTTTACAGATATACAGATGCCTTAATGATCAAAGCGGAATGTTTGTTAAGAACGGGAGATGCTGAAGGTGCTGCTGTAATTGTTTCTCAAATCAGACAAAGGGATTTTAAAAATACAAATCCAAGTAAAGCAACAGTTTCAGGAGCTAAACTAAGTGGAGGAAGTGTTTATAAATATGGAACTTATGAAGCAGGTGTTATTACTAAATTAGAAGGAGGAGCCGATATTCAATATGGAGGATTCTTAGATGAACTTGGCTGGGAGTTTATTGGTGAAGCACACAGAAAACAAGACTTAATCCGATTTGGGGTTTTTACTAAAAAATCATGGTTTACTCATACACCAAACGGCGATTTCAGAAGTATTTTACCAATACCACAATCTGAGATTGATACGAATAGTAACCTAACACAAAATCCAGGTTATAATTAAAGTTTTATATAATAATTGAGTTTTTTAGTTTCGATAGGGAGTGAATTAATTTTTGCTTCCTATCTTTTTAAGATTACTCGAAAAGGATTTTTTCTTTGAATTGTAATCATTGTAAGATCTGTTTTTTTATCTTTAGTATTAAATAATTATCCAATAATAAATACGATTTGATTATGGAAATTAAGGTTCACAATTTGCACAATGGTCAAGTAAGAGTCGATAGATTTCTTCCTTCCCATGAAAATAATAACTTCCGTACATTTTCCTATACAGGAATTGCAAAACCAGTTAAATGTAAAGTCTGGCTTCCTGTATCAAGTTATTTGATAGAACATCCAAAAGGTGTGGTTTTAATTGATCAAATGTGCCATGCAGACATTCATCAAATTAAACGTGATAAAAAAGAACTTAGCTTTTTTCAAAATCTTATTAATAAACCATTTGTAGAGATTGAGGATATTATTAGTCAAAAATTAGCGAAAGTAGGCTATAAATCAAATGATATAGACTATTTGATACCAAGTGATCTTCCTTCTGATTATTCTAGAGGGTTGAATTATTTAAAGAATGCAAAAAAAATCATGATAAGTGACCTTCAGTGGAATACTGAAGAAATTGAAAAACCAGTAAGTTTAGCAACTAAAAAGTGGAATGATTTAAATGTTCAAAAATATAGTTTTTCGAAAACAGGAATAGGTCCGCAAGGTTTGTCTTATGATTTGTTTGGTGATCGTTCAGTTGTTTTAGTAAGCACACCAGAATATAGTTCAGGAGCAGTAACTGTAATTATAGATAATAATGCAAACTGTTGATTAAGAAGAATGAAAAATGATAAAGCCTTTAAACGTTATGTTTAAAGGCTTTGTTTTTTTAAGTTTCTTTTGGAAACTTCATCTGGCGGAGGAAGAGTGATTCGAACAAAAATGTTGAATCCCGCTTTTATACTGGATTTCTAATATTTTTTTAACTGTTGCGCCACGATTCCGCCACGGACTTTTTGTGCATTTTTATACATATTGAAATTTCTGTACATGCTTAAATTCGTTTAGAATTACGATATGATTCTTAATTGATTGACTGATAAGGGTATCTGTTTTGATGACATACTTTAACAATTAATTTTAAAGATTTAAATGGTAAGGAGTAGTTGGAAAATAATATTAGATTCATTAATATGGAGCTTCTAACAGTTTGTAGTTAATGATGAAATTTCCATCATTATTGCGAATATATTTTGGGCCAAGAAATTGATCATGCAAGGCAGGAATTGTAGTAACAATACAATCATTAGATTGCAGTACGCCACCTATGCTATATTCAATTTGATATCTAACGGTTACGGGTAATGTCGAGCGGTTTTTGAGATAAACCTTGCTGTCTGGATTATATAAAGTATCTGTAACGAATTCTAGATTTTTACGCCAAAAGTCTGCAACTTCTATTTTTTTATACGTTATAGAGTATTTTTGTGTACATTGTCCTCCATCGTAACGTCTATTCCAAGTTGCAAAGGTACCACATTTATCTATTGTTACATTTTTAGAATACCCACCAGATGGATTATAGTTCCATGGGCAGGATGTGCCAACAGCGTTTGGACTGTCAATACATTGAAATTCTACATTTATGATCCTGTAACCTGGCAATGTATTAAAAACACCTGAACGATTAACGCCTCCACTTTGTGAGGTCCTTCTCTCGGAAACCCAAAGGGTATCTTTGCTAATTGTTTTTATTGAAAAAACATTTAATAAGTTGTCATTTGAATTTAAAGTTTCCTGAGAAAAGGTTTTGGAAGACAAAAATAGCAGAATAAATAATAATTTTTTCATAATCGTGATATTTAAAAATTGAATCAAAAGCAAGTAGTTTTCATAAAAATTACTTTTTTAATGACCTACAGAATAAAGCAAAGAATTAATTGATTGTGTATGTTTTAAACAGTGGAATCCAAATAGAGTTTTTGATAATGAGTCTGAAACAATTCACATATTAAGGGTGTAAAACTTTTCTTTGTTTTAAAATTGTTGGATATTCCAGATGTAGATCATTTTTGTACTAAGTTTTTGTTTTAGACGATGTGTTTATATTCCTGTAGGACATAATTTAGTATATCCTAAGTTAAGAACGAACCTAATAACTTTCTTTACTAAATAGCTTATAAAAATTCCACCAGGAATAAAGGAAGCTACAAATTCAACTATTTTATCACTAATTTCAGAAGCAGTTGAAGATGCAGAAAGAAATCTACAAAGGAATGTTTTTAACTTTTCCCATAAATTAGAGCCAGCTAAAGAGGTAGAAAAACTTTGAGACCTTGCTTTACTTAAGGATTCCAAATTACAGTAATAAAGTTGAGATGTGGCTTCACTGGCTTCTGAATACATTTGAGCTAAAATTTCTTTAACTTCTTCTAAAGTTGGGGTAGGTTCACTTTCAATATCATTAAGTATTTCACTTTTTAAGATATTGTAATCAAGGGGTTCAAGTTGTAAGTTTTGTAAATACATAATTTTATATTTTATGTTTATGCCGACTCTATAAAATTCCTTTTGTGGCTCAAGGTTTTTAAAACTGTCATTAATCAAATTTTTAATTCCTGCTGAATCCTTAAGATTACAGCAGGAAAGTAACTATCCACAGATGCTGCCAGAAATAGCATCACCAGCTGTAATAACCAATCTAATTGCACTTTTTACAAATGGATTTTTGACCACATTTGCCAAAAGTTCGAGTCCACTTTTAGCAGCAGGCCATGCCTGACAAAAAGCGCTTTGTTTTTCGACTGATTTTTCGAGGGTAAAATCTTTAGCATTCATGATTTCTTATTTTTATATTTCGCCTACTCTATAAAATCCCTTTTCGGCTGCCTGGCTGTATTATTTCTAATATGTACTCCAAAACTACTTCAGCCTGTAATTTCATTGCTTAGGGAAACACCTAAAAAAGAGATGGTTTTATACCTAATTAATTGTGTTTTAGTTGAATATGAATTTTTTAAAGGAAAATTGCTACTTTAGCTAATGAATTGATTATTAGGGGAAAAACCTAATTAAATAGGGTTTTACTCTATTAGGAATACTTAGAAAAATGTAAAATTTGAAGTATAAATTATTAACCCATAAAAAACTTTAATCATGAAAAAATGTAACGTAGTATTAATGGTTATTTCTTCCGCCTCGGGAGTTGAAAAAGGAGAAGTGGAAAGCTTGTCCAAAACGCATAGTCAAGAAAATCAAAAAGTTGAGTGTATTACTTTAGAGAATTATTTTATCTTAACTAAGATTGATGAGAAAGCTAATTGGTTGCGTGAAAAAGGAAAAGATGTTTGTGAAAACATACTGGAAAAGGCTGTCTTAGATATTCATGAACTAAAAGGCCAACCCCTAAATATAAAAGGAAAGTATCCTATAAGCTGGGGAGAGCTTAAAGATATTATCAAAGAATTTAAATATGAGAAATATCTCGGTGTAAATATTGAAGATGGTATAATAAATTCTTTGAAATTGGAAGATAAATATGGAGTCGCAAAGTATAGCTTTTCACCGGTTTTAATACGAAGTCTTGGAAAAAAATATGCAAAGGATGACAGTACCCTATTCCTATTCAGTTTGGCCCAAATATCTGAAGAATCGAATGGACTTCAACCCGCCGTTGTTATTCAGGTAAATGGTACCCCATTTTATTATGATTATTCAAATGAACCGCCTGTAGGTCCTAATAACAACAAGCCATTGTAAATAATTAAAATTGAATATACTAGATATTATAAATCCAATAAAAGCATGCGTTTTAATAACGCTGCTTTTTGCTTTATGCAATCTTCATTGGAAAATTAAAATGCATCGCTATCTCCTGTATATTCTCTTGGTTGTTTTTATTACAGAACTGGTAAATTCCGTTTTAATATATAATGATAGGTCAATTCGAATACCATTTAATACCAGTATTGTTTTTCATGATATTTTTTGGATGCTTGCGTTTAGAGAAAACATAAATCATAAAAAAATGTCCAATATTACGCTCTGTCTTTTTGTGCTATTTTCGATAATTAATTTTATGGTTGTAGAAATAGCAGATCTTAATAATTATTACACTTTCATTTTTGGCGCACTTCTTTACGTCATACTTTTCATTTACGAAAGCTATAATCAATTAAGAGAAGAGAATTTAATGTATTTCTTGTCCAATAATTATTTACTGCTGTTTGCTCCGGTATATTTCTTTTTTGGCATGGGCTTAATGCTAGGGTTTAAACCGTTGCAGGTTACTAGAATGATTTTATTTGGTCAAGTTACGCTATACGTTTTCATTGTTAATATAGTTTGTATCGCCTACTATACTTTAATTAATATTTACATCTACAGAGAAAAAAATAACTGCAAATGAATCAAGTCGTACTAGGAATAATAATAGCCTTCATTTTTATTGGTTTAATACTGTTTTTTTGTGTTATTCTAATTCGCCTTTATTTTAATAAAATAAAAAAATACACCCAGTTATTGCATCAGAAAGATCTCGATTTCCAAAAAACAATTACCCAAACTGTAATTGAAACTCAAGAACAGGTACTGAATAATATTTCTCAGGATCTTCATGATGACGCTGGCCAGCAGCTGACATACATCAATTTTCAAATAGAAAATATGAAGCTGGATTCTCCCGAACTGGAAAAAATATTAGAACCTGTATCGCAATCATTAGGCAATTTATCAAGATCTATACGAAGCATTAGCCATGCCTTAAATAGCCAATTGTTATTACAGCAAGATCTAATAAAGGCTATAGCTACTGAAGTAAAGCGTTTGCAAAAAAACAGTAAAATGGAGATTGTATATTCTTTTGAAGAAATCGAGGCAAAGCGATTTGATGATAATGAGAAGATAATCATTTATCGCATCTTTCAAGAATGTATCAATAATATTTTTAAACACGCTAAAGCTTCTAAAATGAGTATTTATATAACTACCAGCCCAAATTTTAAAATGATAATTACAGATAACGGTAAAGGATTTGATTCTGCCGATAAAAAAAGCAAATTATCTTTAGGATTGACAAACATGATTAGCAGAGCTAATAGTGTAGCTTATCATTTAGCCATAGAAAGCCAATTGGGATCTGGCACTGAAATTACACTTTCCGAAAATAAAAGAATCTAAAGTATGGAACAGACTACCATTTGTATAATTGATGATCATGCTATTGTAAGACAAGGTTTAAAAGAATTGCTGCATAAAATAGGAAACTATAAAGTAATTCATGAGTTTGATAATGGTGATGATTTCTTGCAGGCTTTACCATTAAATCCTCCTCCACATATTTATATTCTAGATTATTCTATGCCTAATATGAATGGTATTGAAGTATTAAAAGTATTAGAAGAAAAGGAGGAAGAGTTCAAAGTATTATTGCTGACACAGCATCTTGAAGAGCTAATAATAGATGCGGCTTATCATCACGGTGCCAGAGGTTTTTTGCACAAGAACTGTACAGCTCACGATTTGAAATTTGCTATTGACAACATTATAATAATTGGGTATAACAACGTTTCTGAAATTCTCAAACGTGTTCGAAATTATGACAGTAATGTTGGAAAAAAAGAAAATATTGTTTTAACTCAGCGAGAATTCGATTTCCTTAGATTGGTTTGTGATGAGAGGGAATTAACCTATGAACAGATGGCAGAAATCATGAATTTGTCAATAAAATCCATTGAAGCTTATCGAGCGGCTTTATTCGAGAAATACAATATCAAATCAAAAGTTGGACTTGTGCTGTTTTCTTTTAAACACCAGTTGACAGAACCTTTTTTGTAATCCAGATACTTTAAATAAGAATAATTACCACGGATCTTCTATAAACCAGTTTGTTTTATTGCAAAATTGGAGGCAACTCTATTTGGAATTTGCCACGATTCTGTCACTAAAATTTTGCATATTGGAAATGGTATATAAAATAAAAAAACCTGCAAATCATTTGATTTGCAGGTTTTTCTGTGAATTTTAGCCTTTTTTGTAAACTTTCAAAAGTCTCTTTTTAAGCTCTCAGCGGAGAAAGAGGGATTCGAACCCCCGGACCTGTTACAGTCAACAGTTTTCAAGACTGCCGCATTCGACCGCTCTGCCATTTCTCCAGTATGTCGCTATCATTTTGTGATTGCGAGTGCAAATATAAGTTGTTTTTTTGATTGTGAAAACTTTTTTGAAACTATTTATAAAGAAAATGATTGTTGCGTAAAAAAAGAAAATCCCTGATAAAGCTAAAGGTTTCAAAGTGAAGCGAAAACGCAAAGAATGCAATTAAGTCTGAACTTGTTCTATGAAAAATTTAATTTTTCCCGAGATTTAGATAGTTTCTTTGAGATGAGATTTTAAGTAACAAATTACAAGATTTGCGACATATAACTAAACTATAATAAAATGATGACACTTATAGCGATATTTTTTCCGTGTATCTCCTTTCTTTTAAGGGGCAAAATTTTAACAGCCTTACTCTGTTTGATTTTACAGCTTACTTTAATCGGTTGGTTGCCTGCTGCAATATGGGCTGTCATATCGCTTCAGAATTCAAGAGCTGACAGACGTAATGAAAAATTGATAAAAGCAATGCGAAATAGATAAGTTTTAAATATTTTTTTCTTTCCTGATTTTCCTTTTCTTCCTGTTGCAATTGTGTGTCATCGATAAAAAGTTCCATTTAAGATACGCATTGAATGTGCAGTGAAAATTCAAAATGCTTTTCTGGGGATGTTATGATAAAAAAGAAAACCCTTAACAAAAGTTAAGGGTTTCAAATTTCAGCGGAGAAAGAGGGATTCGAACCCCCGGACCTGTTACAGTCAACAGTTTTCAAGACTGCCGCATTCGACCGCTCTGCCATTTCTCCAGTATGTCGCTATCATTGCCTGATTGCGGGTGCAAATATAAGACGGTTTTTCGGTTATAAAAACTTTTTTTGGACTTTTTTTTAAAGTTTTTAAAGATAATTTTCAAGTATCTAATTATCAGTATTTCCGAAAATGACATTTTTTAAAAAATTAATCTAAATCGTCTAATATTGGCGTTGGTTTTTTGTTTTCATCCACAGCAACAAAAGAAAAAGTTCCTGAAACTACTGTTTCGCGAAGCTCAGAATACATTTGTTCCATAAAAATATCGACATGAATTTTACAGCTAGTTCTTCCAACGCTGTCAACTTTTGCAACTAATTCTATTAAAGTTCCTGCAGGAATTGCTTTTTTAAAGTCAATTTGACCAGTAGAAATAGTAACAACTTTTTTGCGGCTGAAACGTGTAGCACAGATAAAAGCTACTTCATCCATAAGATGCAGTGCTGTTCCTCCAAATAAAGTATCGTAATGATTTGTAGTGCTTGGGAAAACGGCTTTAAAAATTCGTGTTTCCGATTTTAGAATTCTTTCTTCGACTGTTCCCATATTAGTATTTAACGTATTCTATAATTTCAAGTCCGTATCCAATCATACCGACACGTTTTGTTTGTTCTGTATTCGAAACCAATCTTATTTTAGAAATATCAATATCGTGAAGGATTTGCGCTCCAATTCCGTAATCTTTACTGTCGATAATAACTTTTGGAGCTTTTAGGGTTCCATTAGATTGTAATGTTTTAAGCTCCGAAATTCTATTTAAAAGGTTAACAGCCGTCATGTCTTGATTAATGAAAATAACAGCGCCTTTTCCGTTCTCATTGATCACTTTAAACATATCGTCCAGCTGTTGTTCCGCATTATTAGTTAATGTGCCTAATAAATCGTTGTTTACCTGAGAAGAGTGAATTCTAGTTAAAATAGGTTCTCCTGAATTCCAAGTTCCTTTAGTTAAAGCAATATGGATTTGTTTATTTGTAGTTTGCTCATAAGCTCTCAATCGGAAAGTTCCAAAACGAGTTTCGATATCAAAATCTTCTTTTTTAACAATCAAACTGTCGTGTTGCATTCTATAAGCAACCAAATCTTCAATAGAAACTAATTTTAAATCAAATTTCTTTGCTACTTTAATCAATTCAGGAAGACGAGACATTGTTCCATCTTCGTTTAAGATTTCACAGATTACACCTGCAGGTTTAAAACCAGCCAAACGTGCAAAATCAATCGCTGCTTCAGTATGTCCAGTTCTTCTTAAAACACCGCCTTGTTTTGCAATTAAAGGGAAAATATGGCCAGGACGAGCTAAGTCGTGTGGTTTTGTATTAGGATCAACAAGAGATTGAACTGTTTTAGCGCGATCAGAAGCGGAAATACCAGTTGTAACTCCATGACCTTTTAAATCTACAGAAACAGTAAAAGCAGTTTCCATATGATCTGTATTATTGGTAACCATTGCGCGAAGATCCAATTCTTTGCATCGGCTTTCAGTAAGAGGTGTGCAAATTAAACCACGCCCATGTGTAGCCATAAAATTGATCATTTCTGGAGTTACTTTTTCAGCAGCAGCTAAAAAATCACCTTCATTTTCGCGATCTTCATCATCGACTACAATGATAACTTTACCTTGACGAATATCTTCTATAGCTTCCTCAATGGTGTTCAATTGTATTTTTGTTGTTGACATAATTATTCTTGCTTTTGAGCTGGTAAGAACCGCTCAGAGATTTTCTGAAATAGTTGTGAAATCGGAGTTGTAATCGCATCAAAATTGATTAATCCGTTGTCGTTTGTAGCACGATAAGTCAAAAGAATTGCTAATGGCGACAGAATAAAAGAAGACATCCACGATCCTAAAAATGGAGTCATTCCGCCTTCTTGCGATAATCGTTTTCCAAATGTATTGATGAAATGGAAAGTAATAAAAATCAAGACTGCGAATACAATTGGAAGTCCAAGTCCACCTTTTCTAATAATGGCACCAAGTGGAGCACCAATAAAGAACATTAAAAAACAAGCAAAAGCAATTACGAATTTTTCGTATAATGCACTCAAATGTTTATTAATCTCGCGTTGTTTGTCTTTTAAATCTTTCTGCGTAGTTTCTATAGAATAGATATTGCTAGTTATATTACTTCCCGCCATTTTCAAAATATCGACTTGGTCTTTGTTAGAATACATAGACAAAAGCTCATTTGGCAGTTGTTTTTTCTTTAAATCTTTTTTTACGGCAGTATTGGTTTTTCTAAGTCCAACACGCTGATTAATGTTTTCAGAAAAAGAAACGATTTCGTTATCTAAATTTTTGCTTAGCGAATCTAAAGTATATCGCAACTCACTAACATTTAACATTGCATTAGTGCCTGCAATGCTTTCCTTGCTGTCGTCAACTTTGTTTAATTCAGATAAGTCTATATTGATGATTTGCGTTTTGAATTTTCCTTTTATAAAAGGCAATTTTGCACGATCCTCGTATTTTTTTGGAGTTACATCTTGGTAATAATAACCGTCATTTAAGACCAGTTTTAAGATGCTTGATTTTTCACTACTAATTAATTCACCAGTTTTCGATTTAATAACGGTTTTATTTTCACCCATATTATTCGCTTTCTCATGAATAGTCACACCAGTAAGATGATTACCATTTTCGCCAGATTTCTTGTTTACCTTAATGTTATAAGTTCCCACATCATTAAACTGACCTTCTGCAATAGCCATTGCAGGTTTAGCTTGTGCAATGTTTTTTCTAAAGTTGACAAATTTATATTCGGCATACGGAATAACATTGTTTGCAAACCAAAATGCGACGATGCTTAAAACAAAAATGAAAATAATCAATACGCGCATCGCTCTTTGCAATGATATTCCAGACGATTTCATTGCTGCAAACTCATAATTTTCGGCTAAATTTCCGAAAGTCATAATTGAAGCTAATAAAACCGACAGCGGTAAAACCAACGGTATAATACGTGGCATAGAAAAAAGCAGGAATTTCACGACCAATATTAAGTCGAGATCTTTACCTGCTAGTTCTGAAATAAATAGCCATACTGTTTGAAGTATGAATATGAAAAATAGGATTACAAATACCGTAGCAAATGTAAATAAGAATGTTTTTAATAAGTATTTGTCTAGAATTTTCAACCTTCTGATTAATCTAATTTATTAATGTAGTATTTCGGGTATTTACTCGCTACAAAGGTAAATTGATTTTTTGATAATGGCTGATTGGTTTTAAAAGAATTAACGGTTAAAGTTGTTTTTGTTCCGTTTTTTCCTGTTTCAATCAAATTATAGATGTGTTTTGTCTGAACGTCAATACCTAACAAAATTTCTTTTCTTTGATCTTTTCCGCTCGTAGGAACCAGTTTGATGTATTGAATCTTTCTTCCTTTTACATTTTGTACAATATCCATATTGTATTTGTAGCCAGAATTAAAAAAAGTAAGCATTTTTGAAGGCGTAATTGCGTTGTCGTCTTTCTCGTTTACTTTAGAAATAGTAACTTCTTCGTCTTCAGGAACAATAGTGTAGGTTTTTTGACCGTCAAAAATTTTAGTAACGCCCATGAAATTCAATACATATTGATTTCCTTTCATTGTAACATTTCCTTTACTGTCTTGATTGATGTTTTCTTTGGCATTATTCAAAGAATATTTAAAATCGATAACAATATTGTCGTAGCTTTTTATTTTAGAAGTTACTTCGTTCAATAAATCTTTCGCTTTTTTATCTTGAGCTTGAATAGAAGTGAAGCTCAAAAGCAATATAAATGCCATTTGAAAACACTTTTTAGTCATGTTTGTGATAGAATTGTTGTTGATTTCTTGAATTTTTGCTTTCATGATTGGATTAATTTTGTTCATTATTAAAAAATTGATCAAGAGCACTTAAGTCTAAAATATTTACGCTTCTGGCTTTACTGCCTTCAAATGGACCAACAATACCTGCTGCTTCCAGCTGATCGATTAAACGACCTGCTCTGTTGTATCCTAATTTTAATTTTCGCTGCAATAAAGAAGCAGAACCCTGCTGAGCATTGACAATTATCTCTGCCGCTTCTCTAAATAAAGTATCTCTTTCGGAAATATCTATATCAAGATTAATGCCACTTTCTTCTCCAACAAACTCTGGAAGTAAATAAGCTGTGGCATAAGCTTTTTGTCCGCCAATAAAATCTGTAATTTTTTCAACCTCTGGTGTGTCAATGAAAGCACATTGAACACGAATCACGTCGTTTCCGTTTGTATATAATAAATCTCCTCGCCCAATTAACTGATCGGCTCCTTGCGTATCTAAAATTGTTCTAGAATCAATCTTAGAAGTTACTCTAAATGCAATTCTCGCAGGGAAATTGGCTTTAATTAAACCTGTAATAACGTTTACAGAAGGTCTTTGTGTTGCAATAATTAAGTGAATACCAATAGCACGCGCTAATTGAGCCAAACGCGCAATCGGAACTTCAACTTCTTTTCCAGCAGTCATGATCAAATCTGCGAACTCATCGACAACCAAAACGATGTATGGTAAAAATCGGTGGCCAGCTTCAGGATTTAATTTTCTAGACTTGAATTTATCGTTGTATTCTTTAATATTACGAACCATCGCATCTTTTAATAAAGAATAGCGGTTGTCCATTTCAGTACATAACGAATTTAAAGTATTAACCACTTTTGCGTTATCAGTAATAATAGCGTCTTCTGTATCTGGAAGTTTGGCCAAATAGTGTCTTTCAATTTTATTGAAAAGCGTTAGCTCTACTTTTTTAGGATCAACTAAAACAAATTTTACTTCTGCTGGATGTTTTTTGTATAAAAGCGAAGTTAAAACGGCGTTTAATCCAACAGATTTTCCTTGTCCAGTTGCTCCTGCCATCAATAAGTGAGGCATTTTAGCTAAATCGACAACAAAAGTTTCGTTAGAAATAGTCTTTCCTAATGCAATTGGCAATTCCATTTCGGCTTCTTGGAACTTTGCAGCCCCAATAACACTTTTCATAGAAACCATAGTTGGGTTTTTGTTCGGAACCTCAATACCGATAGTCCCTTTTCCTGGAATTGGCGCAATAATACGAATTCCAAGTGCTGATAATGACAAAGCAATATCATCTTCTAAACTCTTAATTTTAGAAATTCTGATTCCCGCTTCTGGCACAATTTCATATAAAGTAACAGATGGTCCAACAGTTGCTTTAATTTGTGCAATTTCAATTTTGTAGTTGCGAAGTGTATCTACAATCCTGTTTTTATTTTCTTCTAATTCTTCCTGATTAATTGTAATTCCGCCAGTCGAATATTCTTTTAATAAATCGATGGTTGGGAATTTATAATTCGATAAATCCAAAGTTGGATCAAATAATCCGAAATCGGCAACTAGGCGAGAAGCTAAGTTTTCTTCAATAATATCCTCTTCTTCCGCTTTTTCAATTACAAAAGCTTCATCTGGAGAAACTAATGGTAATTCTTGTTTCGGTTGAATTGGTTTTAAAATTGGATTCAATTCGATTTCAGAAGAATGATTTATAGTTGGTTTCAATGCTTCTTTATTGATTTCAAATTGAGAATCAACCGTTTTAATGTGGATATCATCAATTTCAGGATCGCTTTCTGGTTCTTCAATTGCAAATTCTTCTAAATTATAAGCACTTTCAGGCTGTGGAACAGATGGTTTTAAAGTGTCTAATTCTGATTTGAATTCTTTTTTAGTAGAATCAAAATACGATTGAATTTTTTCTGGCGATAATTTGATTTTGAAAATCAGATATACAATTAGTCCAAAAAGGAGAGTAAGTAAAGTTCCTGTTTTTCCGATATAATCTTGCAGAAACAAATTTAGTTCATAACCAATTGTTCCTCCTAATTCTGGCGCAGAAGTAGCGAAGAAACCGAATAATACTGAAACAATAATAATGGCAAATAAATCCCAGAACCAGGTGTTTTTTAGTTTTTGGGTCGAAAGCTCCAATGCTAAAAACATTCCAGTCAGGAAAAATAAACGTACAAAAATGAAAGAGGCAAGTCCGAAACCTCTATAAATAATCAAATCGGCAAGATAAGCCCCGAATTTTCCGAGCCAATTCTCCGCAACTTCGCTACGATCACCAAGCTGATTTACGACACTTTGGTCATTCTGCCATTGTCCGTTTACATAAAAAGAAATAAATGCGACTAATAGTGCAATAGAAAAAAGAACCAAAAGGCATCCTAAAACAAACCTTTGTTGTTTGGACATCTTAAATGATCTTTTAACTCCTTCCTGTTTTTCGTTTTTTTTATCTACAGTTTCTTTTTTATTTTTTGCCATTCTTGCGTTTTCCTTTGCCTAAATAAATTTTGGGATATAAATAATCAAGCCTATTGCAATTGCAGTCATTGCGGCAAAAAATACCGCTCCGGCAGCAATATCTTTAATAAAACCGATTCGTTTGCTGTAATCAGGATGGATAAAATCGGCAATTTTTTCAACTGCCGTATTTAATCCTTCAATGCTTAAAACAAAACCGATGGCAAGTGTCTGGCACAGCCATTCGGTTTGAGAAATATGAAAATAGAATCCAGCAATCGTCATGATAATTCCCAAAGAGAATTGAACCATAATGCTGTGTTCTGTCTTAATCAATTTTACAGCTCCGTTAAAAGCATAAGTCATACTTTTTAACCGACCTGTAACAAATGTATTATCTTTTTGAAACTCCATTTAAAGGAAAATATTATAGTGCAGCTAAAGCTGCTTCGTAATTTGGTTCGTTTGCAATTTCTGCAACTTGTTCTGTGTGAACGATTTTTCCGTTAGCATCAACAACAATGATCGCTCTTGAGTGTAAACCTGCTAAAGGTCCGTCAACGATTTCTAATCCGTTTGCTTTTCCAAAAGCACCAGTTTGAAAATCTGATAAGTTTACTACATTTTCTAAACCTTCAGCACCGCAAAAACGTTTTTGAGCAAAAGGTAAATCTCTAGAAATACATAAAACTGTTGTGTTTTCTAATCCGCTAGCACTTGCATTGAAAGTTCTAACAGATGTAGCGCAAGTTCCTGTATCAACACTAGGGAAGATATTTAAAACTAATTTTTTTCCAGCGAAAGTGCTTAAGGAAGCAACTGATAAATCGTTTTGAACTAATTTGAAGTCAGCTAATTGTGATCCAACTGCTGGCAATTCGCCTGATGTATGAACTGGATTTCCTCCTAATGTGATAGATGCCATGATTTTTGTTTAAAATTAATGAGGTTCAAAAGTAAGGATTAATATTTGAATCTAAAAGTATTTGTTAAGGGTTTAAGGAGAGATTAAGCTAAGGTTTTTTGGGGGCTACAAATTCACGAATTTTTTTAAATATTTTAGATTTTAGAGGGTAGATTTTAGATTTGTTACGTCTGTCAGGCTGAGCGGAGTCGAAGCCCCCGCAAGCGGCTCCGCAAACTAAGTCACTAATCTTTATGGAAGCACTTTGAGCGGGCTTCGACTTCGCTCAGCCTGACAATTTTGGTCAATAACTATTAGGTGTATATTGAAACCGTTTAGCTGCGAGAGGGATAGGAGCAAGCTACCAAAGTAGCGCGGATAGCCCGACAGTATTTGGGAAAGCGGACGAATTAAGATAAAGTATGGTTGCCCGTTTTTTCAAATACTGTCTCGCCCTGATTATTTTAGATTTTAGAGGGTAGATTTTAGATTTGTTACGTCTGTCAGGCTGAGCGAAGTCGAAGCCCACACAAGTAACTCCTCAATCTAAAATTGATAATCTTTGTAGATTCGCTTTACGTGGGCTTCGACTTCGCTCAGCCTGACAAAGATTTCGTAAAACTGTGAATGAATATTGCGACTGAACACTAAAAACTGAACACTGTAAACTAAAAAAAGCGTCTCCAGATAGAAACGCTTTCTCAGCCTTGTTTTTTTGTTTTTTTATTTGAAAAAGAGGTCGATTTATTTATCGATTGAACCTAAAACACGTTTCATAAACGTATTTAAAGCTTCTTTTTTATCTGTTCCTTGCGCAACCAATTTTTGTACCTCAAGGGCACCGTACATATTCGAAATCAATTCGCCGATTACGTCTAATTCTTCATCTTTAAGAGAAGGAATTTCGGTCATCGCTTCTAGAACTTCGATCGTTTCAATGATGTAATCCTGATCGTTTTCTTCGATAAATTGCGTTAAATGCTTAATTACAGGTAATTTCATAGTTTAGATTTCTTAGATTTTTAGACTTGCTTAGACTTCTTAGACTTTCTATAATTTTTTTACAACATCTAAGTTGTCTTAAAATCTAAGCCAGTCTAACTCGTCTAAATTTAAGCAATTGCGTTTACAAGATCGATTAAAACTTCTTGTTTGTTAGTTTGCGTTTCGCCAACTAATTGTCCGTTTACGAAAGTAGCGAAAGTAGGCAAGTTGCTTACGTTAGCTAATTTTCTTGATTCAGGAGAATTTTCTGCATCAACCAAAACAAAAGTGATAGCTTCATTTTCTGTTGCTAATTTTTTGAATTTTGGTTTCATAATACGGCAATTTCCACACCATGAAGCTGAATATTGTACTACTACTTTTTCGTTTTTAGCAACTAAATCTGCTAACGTATCTTCGTTTAAGTCGATTAACATAAGTTTTATTTTTAAGACACTAAGTTGCTAAGGTTCTAAGTTTGCCCTCGAACCGAATAACTTTGTGTGGATTTATTTGATAGATTTTTTAAGTCGTTGAGATTCTAAGATCTAAGTTTAATCTTAGAATCTCTTGACTGTTATTGTAGAATTGTATCTAAGATTCAAAAGGTAAGTTAAAAAACTTAGCAACTTAGAACCTTAGTATTTTTGCGGCTTAATTAGCGCTTAAGTATTCAGCAGTACTGATTCTGTCAGCAGACATAGCTTCTTTACCTGCTTCCCAGTTTGCAGGACAAACTTCACCTTTAGTTTGGATGTGAGTGTAAGCGTCAACCATTCTTAAGTATTCGTTTACGTTACGTCCTAATGGCATATCGTTTACACTTTCGTGGAAAATTTTTCCAGTTTCGTCAATTAGGTAAGTAGCTCTGTAAGTTACATTTGAACCTTCGATGATAACTGAATCAGTATCTTCGCTATAGCTAGTAGATTCGATATCAAGAATACCTAAAATGTTAGCTAAGTTACGGTTTGTATCAGCTAAGATTGGGTAAGT
>Ga0160502_100531_pt1 | contig 21900 bp, 15 predicted proteins | sample DIDnMG_14_FD_108237 | JGI IMG/M metagenome (GOLD analysis project Ga0160502, IMG submission 108237) | Enriched soil microbial communities from UW Madison campus, WI, USA - DID2933_E24_Xylan MG | ecosystem: Environmental > Terrestrial > Soil > Unclassified | place: USA: Madison, Wisconsin... | reverse complement strand
GGCTTTAAAAGGTATTTGTGCTAAATGTTACGGTAGAAACTTAGCTACTGGTAAGATGACACAAAGAGGTGAAGCTGTCGGAGTTATTGCAGCTCAGTCTATTGGAGAGCCAGGTACACAGTTGACACTTCGTACGTTCCACGTTGGAGGGGTTGCTGGAGGTATTTCTGAAGAATCTAGTATTGTTACAAGATTCAACGGTAGACTTGAAATTGAAGATTTAAAAACAGTTAAAGGAGAAGACGGAGAAGGAAACTCTGTTGATATCGTAGTTTCACGTTCAACTGAATTAAAATTAGTTGATGAGAAAACTGGTATTGTTTTAAACACACATAACATTCCTTACGGATCTAGTATTTTTGTTAATGATGGAGATACTGTTGCTAAAGGAACTGTAATCTGTAAATGGGATCCATATAACGGTGTAATTGTTTCTGAATTTACTGGTAAGATTGCTTACGAAGATTTAGAGCAAGGACAATCGTTCATGGTTGAGATCGATGAGCAGACTGGTTTCCAGGAAAAAGTAATTTCTGAGGCTAGAAATAAAAAATTAATTCCAACTTTATTGGTTTACGGTAAAGAAGGTGAATTGATTCGTTCTTACAACTTACCAGTAGGTGCACACTTAATGGTTGAAAATGGTGAGAAAATTAAAGCAGGTAAAGTATTAGTTAAGATTCCACGTCGTTCTTCTAAAGCAGGCGATATCACGGGAGGTCTTCCTAGAATTACTGAGTTGCTTGAGGCTCGTAACCCTTCAAACCCAGCGGTTGTATCTGAAATTGATGGTGTTGTATCTTTCGGTAAAATTAAGAGAGGTAACCGTGAGATCGTTATCGAGTCTAAATTTGGTGAGATTAAAAAGTATTTAGTTAAACTTTCTAGCCAAATCTTAGTACAAGAAAATGACTTCGTAAGAGCGGGAGTTCCATTGTCTGACGGTGCTATTACACCAGATGATATCTTAAGAATTCAAGGTCCAGCTGCTGTACAACAGTACTTGGTAAATGAAATTCAAGAGGTTTACCGTTTACAAGGGGTAAAAATTAATGACAAGCACTTTGAGGTAGTTATTCGTCAAATGATGCGTAAAGTAAGAGTTGAAGATCCAGGAGATACTCTATTCTTAGAAGATCAATTGATCCATACTAAAGACTTTATCATTCAAAATGACAAATTATATGGTATGAAAGTGGTTGAAGATGCTGGAGATTCTTCAGTATTGAAACCAGGTCAAATCATTACTCCTCGTGAGTTACGTGACGAGAATTCATTATTGAAACGTACAGATAAAAATCTTGTTGTAGCAAGAGACGTAATTACTGCAACTGCAACGCCAGTTTTACAAGGTATTACTAGAGCTTCGTTACAAACTAAATCATTCATTTCTGCGGCTTCGTTCCAGGAGACAACGAAAGTACTTAACGAGGCTGCTGTAGCTGGTAAAGTAGATGATTTAGAAGGATTGAAAGAAAATGTAATTGTTGGACACAGAATTCCTGCTGGAACTGGTATGAGAGAGTACGATAACACTATCGTAGGATCTAAAGACGATTACAACGAAATGATGGCTAATAAAGAAGAATACATTTATTAATTAGGAAACTATGAGTAATCCGAAACAACAACAAGAGCAAATCAATATTGAGTTAGATGAAAACATCGCAGAAGGAATTTATTCTAATCTTGCGATTATCAACCACTCATCATCGGAGTTTGTTTTAGATTTTGTGAGCATTATGCCAGGTATTCCTAAAGCCAAGGTAAAGTCAAGAATTGTTTTGACACCACAACATGCTAAAAGATTATTAAAAGCAATAGGTGAAAATATCCATAGATTTGAGGCAGCTCATGGCGAAATCAAAGAAACGGAACAAGCACCAATTCCGCTTAATTTTGGTCCAACAGGACAAGCATAAACTTTAAAGCCCCTTTTTTAAGGGGCTTTTTTTTATACTTGAATTAGAATAAAATGCAGTTAATCAGATTTAATTTACTTTCATCGATAAAATTTCATCTTTTTTATCTAGAAGTATATTTTTGCATTTCCTATTTAAAAGATTATTTTTTGAAATATAATGACTTAGTACGGTTAATTTAATTCAAATTATAAAAAAGCGCTAATTCAAAAATTAGCGCTTTTTTTATACCATTTTTTTAAGTTGAAATGAATAGATTTATACAGATAAAAAAAAGGCTGTTTAATGTTTTAAACAGCCTTTTTTTATTTATAGTTGAGATTTAATCAAACTCTGATGTAAAATATAATTTTACAGTTGGATATTTACTCTGCGTCATTTGAATTGTAAAATCAGAATCTGCTAAGAATACCAATTGACCATATTTATCGTGTGCAAGGAATTTTTGTTTGATACGCTTAAATTCTTTGAATTCCTCATTTTTTGCATCATCTGGTTTTATCCAGCAAGCTTTATGTACAGGAAAGTTTTCGTATGTACATTTAGCGCCATATTCATGCTCTAGACGATATTGGATAACCTCATACTGAAGCGCTCCAACCGTTCCAATAACTTTACGATTGTTCATTTCTAATGTAAACAGCTGCGCAACACCTTCATCCATTAACTGATCTACACCTTTTTCTAATTGCTTAGCTTTCATCGGATCAGCATTGTTGATATATCTAAAGTGCTCTGGAGAGAAACTTGGAATTCCTTTAAAGCTCATGATTTCACCTTCTGTTAAAGTATCTCCAATTTTAAAGTTTCCTGTGTCATGTAAACCAACAATATCACCAGGATAAGAAATGTCTACAATTTCTTTTTTCTCAGCGAAAAAGGCATTCGGACTCGAGAATTTTAAATTTTTCTTCTGGCGAACGTGGTAATATGGTTTATTTCTTTCGAAAGTTCCTGAAACGATTTTAATGAAAGCCAAACGGTCACGGTGTTTTGGATCCATGTTTGCGTGGATTTTGAAGACAAATCCAGACATTTTTTCTTCTGTAGGCTCAACAGTACGAGTTTCAGAATCTTTGGCTCTCGGAGAAGGAGCAATTGTAATGAAACAGTCTAACAATTCACGAACTCCAAAATTATTTAAAGCAGAACCAAAAAATACTGGCTGAATTTTTCCATCCAAATAATCCTGACGCTCAAATTTTGGATATACTTCGTCAATTAATTCTAATTCTTCACGAAGTTTATTAGCAGCTTTTTCTCCCACAATTTTATCCAATTCAGGATTGTTCTGTACATCAGAAAAAGCAATTGTTTCTTCAATATTTTTACGGCTGTCTCCGCTGAAAAGGTTAATGTTTTCTTCCCATAAATTGTAAATTCCTTGGAAATCATAACCCATTCCGATTGGGAAGCTTAGCGGCGTCACTTTTAAGCCTAATTTTTGTTCAACTTCATCCATTAGATCGAAAGCATCTTTACCTTCACGGTCTAATTTGTTGATGAAAACAATCATCGGAATGTTACGCATTCTACAAACTGAAACCAGTTTTTCCGTTTGTTCCTCAACCCCTTTTGCAACGTCAATCACAACAATAACGCTATCAACAGCAGTTAAAGTTCTAAATGTATCTTCAGCAAAATCCTTGTGTCCTGGAGTATCAAGGATATTGATTTTTTTATCTTTATAATTAAAAGCAAGCACAGAAGTAGAAACCGAGATACCTCTTTGGCGTTCGATTTCCATAAAGTCACTCGTTGCTCCTTTTTTAATTTTGTTGTTTTTTACTGCTCCTGCTTCTTGAATAGCACCTCCAAATAACAGCAATTTCTCTGTTAATGTCGTTTTACCAGCATCGGGATGCGAGATAATTCCAAATGTTCTTCTGCGTTGTATTTCTTTTAAAAAGCTCATATTTCGTATAAATAGGTTGCAAAAGTACTATTAAATACGGCTTTATAAAAATATTCACTTCTTAAATTTGGGAAGTCTTTATTATTAAGTGGCTTTTTTAGAAAAAAATAAGGCTGTTTTACAACAGCCTTAAATAGTCATTTTTAAAATTACTGATTAATTGACCAAATTGAATACCCTTTTGGAGGACATTGTATTTTTACCCATTTGTCAGCCTGAGTAGTTGGATACCAAGTTGAGTTTCCTGTGAAATCTTTAATTTGAGTATTCGCCCAATTGGTCTGAATCCATCTTTCTTGCCAAACATCTGAATTATTGATATAAACTACTAAACCTGGATTTCCGTTGTAACCATTTCTTCTCGCAACATATTCGTCATTATCAGAATATAAGATAGAAGTTGTTCCTGTAGCTTTATTGTTATGAATCCAGATTAGATTGTTCATTTTGTTTTTATCTAACCATTCTTCGTAATCTCTGTAAAAAATAGTAGGATAGCCTTCATGAGTTAAAATGTATGAATAAGCTAATAATTTGCTCCAAATTTCATCTGTATCGTGGTTGGTTACGAAAGTCACTGCTTTGTACGGATTACGTTTCCACATCATATCATCATTCAAAAGAGCAAGATTGTTTCCGTCAAAAGCATCATTCATTTTATAATAGCAAGCAAAATCAAAAACAGAACTGTTTGCATTGTTAGCCCACCATTCCAATGTATTTACGTTAGAATCCCAATATTCTCCAACAGAAAATCCGCCTACATTTGCATTCCAGTCATGTACAACCCAAGGAGCAAAGCCTTTTACGTAATCAAATCTCCATCCGTCAAATTTCATAGTATTTTTATAATATTTCCCTACACCATCAGCTCTTAGCCAAAGCCAGTTTTGAACATTTGGCGCAGCGTGACATAAATCAGGAAAACCTCCAAAAGATCCTTCGTCATTATTTCCGTAGCTATTTTTATAAAAATCATTATAGTTGCGAGGAAATTTTCCAGAAGCAATTCCAGTAAAGTTTGTCCAAGTATTTGTTCCAGTAAAAGGATTAGCTTCAGATTGTCCGCCACTATTGTGATTGATTACAATATCTGCGTAAACCTTAATGTTTTCATTATGAGCTGCTGTAATTAAGCTTACTAATTCAGTTTTAGACCCAAATCGAGTTTCGGTACTTCCATTTTGATTGTAATCTCCAAAATCAAAATAATCTGTTGGATCATATCCCATAGAAAAGGCACCATTTTGAGCTTTAGATGCAGGCGGAAGCCAAATCGAACCAATTCCAGCATTTCCCCAAGCTGTTACTTTGCTGCTTACAGTATTCCACCAAGTTCCTCCAGCAGGAACGTCCCAGTAAAAAGCCTGCATCATAACGCCGCCGCCGGGATTGTCTACATATTTTCCAGTTAAAGAACTTGAAGTTCCAGTACTAAAAGGTTTTCCGTCGTGATGCGTAACATCAATAATCTTAAATTTTTGACTTTCAGCTTTAGAATCGACTTCGTTCATTTCATTTTGCGAACACGAATAAAGCAATCCGCCAAGTACCATAATTAGGCACAATTTTGCAATAGGTTTTTTCATAATAGATGTGGTTAAGTTAAATAGTAAGTTTTGTAATTATTAAATTTTAGGGTTTTAAAAATTAATATTGTCATTTTTTGACCTTATAAATTAATAATTACGCATCTAAAGTAGAATTTTTTTGATTTAATTTTATTTTGTAAGAAAATAGTTTGTCACGAAAACGTTGTAGTGTTGAGAACTTTTTTTATAGTGCTAATAATTAGGTTTTTATTTGTTGTAAAAAATCTAAAAAGTAAAAATCGTGCATGAAATTGTTTTTCATTGATTTATAAAAATCAAAAAGTGGATTTTTTGCTGTTAAAAGAGAACGATCCTATAATTTTTTGTTAATAGTAAAGCGGATAGTTGTATTATGTAATTGAATTGTTATTTTTGTTCGTTATAAGTTACGAAAGAACTATACTTTAATTATTTATGTTTTATGGAGATATTCAGAAAACGTTGATGATTTAAGGGGATTATCTAAAACAGACTTACATTAAAATAAAATTTTAAAATAATGTTATTAAAAAAATTACAGCTAAAAACAATTGATTACAAGTTTGTACTAACAATTTGTTTTTTTCTTTTTTTTGCTCCAGTTATTACAGCACAAGAAATAATTCCAGATGTTGTTGCTCAAAAACCTGTTGAAGCTCCCACTGGTGGGAAGTTGAAAATTGACGGAATTATCGCTACAGTTGGAGATTATATCGTTTTAGATTCTGATATTGATAAAGGATTTTTGGAAATTGCAGCTTCTGGCGGTAGTACAAAAGATATCACAAGATGTCAAATGCTTGGTAAATTATTAGAGGATAAATTATATGCTCACCAAGCTATTCAAGATAGTATCATTGTTAGTGATGCTGAAGTTAGAGGTATGATGGATGATCGTCTGAATTATATGATTCAGCAGGTTGGTGATATTAATAAAGTAGTTGAATACTACAAAAAAAGTTCTGTAGAAGAATTTAAAACTTATTTTGCCGATATCTTAAAAGAGCAAAAATTAGCTTCTGAAATGAGAGATAAAATCATTAAAGATGTTGAGATTACTCCAGAAGAAGTTCGTAATTTCTTTAAGAAAATCCCAAAAGATGAATTGCCAACATTTGGTGCTGAAATGGAAGTTGCTCAAATTGTTGTTGAACCAAAAATTTCTAAAGAAGACAAACAGAAAGTTATTGATAGATTGAATGCTATAAGACAAGATGTTCTTGAAGGTTCAAGTTTTGCAACTAAAGCCGTTTTGTATTCTCAAGATCCTGGATCTGCCCCAAATGGAGGTTATTATAAAATGACCAGAAAAACTCCTTTTGTAAAAGAATTTAAAGATGTTGCTTTTAGTTTACAAGCGGGAGAAATTTCACAACCTTTTGAAACGATTTATGGATTCCATATTATAATGGTTGAAAAAATTAAAGGACAAGAAGTAGAACTTCGTCATATTTTAATTTCGCCAACGGTTTCAGAAGCAGCTTTAAAAGAAGCAAAAGAAAGAATTACTAATATCAGAAATAAGATTATTAATAAGGAACTGACATTTTCTGAAGCTGCTAGAACAGAATCTGATGAAAAAGAGACAAGAGCAAATGGAGGTACTTTAGTGAATCCAACAACACAAGATACTCGTTTTGAGTTGACAAAAATGGATCCGACTTTATATAGTCAAGTTTCAAATTTAAAAGGAGACGAGGTTTCTCAGCCACTTTTAAATACAGATGATAAAAATAAAAAAACGTATAAGTTAATTACTGTTACAAATAGAATTGACGAACACACAGCTGATTATGCTAAAGATTATACAAAAATTAAAGAATTAGCATTAAAAGAAAAACAAATCAACGCAATTGCAAAATGGTTTGATAATAAGATTAAAGATACCTATATCAAAATCATTGGAGAGTACAAAGACTGTTCTTTTGCAAATAACTGGTTGAAAAAATAATTTTTATTAAATAAATAAAAAGAGTTAGTTTTATGAATTCGTAGAACTAACTCTTTTTAATTTTAAATACATTCATAAATGTCTGACGTAACAGCAATTCATAATTTAGTTCAAAAAAGAAACGAATTAAAAAAAGAAATAGCGAAGATCATTGTAGGGCAAGACGCCGTTGTAGATCAAATTTTACTTTGTATATTTTCTGGAGGACACGCACTTTTGATAGGGGTTCCAGGTTTGGCAAAAACCTTAATGATTAATACTTTGTCTCAAGCCTTAGGTTTAGATTTTAAAAGAATTCAGTTTACACCAGATTTAATGCCTTCTGATATTTTAGGAAGTGAGATCTTAGATGAAAATAGAAATTTTAAGTTTATTAAAGGTCCAATTTTCTCTAATATTATTTTAGCAGATGAGATTAATAGAACGCCACCAAAAACGCAGGCTGCTTTATTAGAGGCAATGCAGGAAAGATCGGTGACTATTGCAGGTCAGCATCATAAATTAGATTTACCTTATTTTGTTTTAGCAACACAAAACCCAATTGAACAAGAAGGAACTTATCCGTTACCAGAAGCACAGCTGGATCGTTTTATGTTTGCTATAAAGTTAGAATACCCAACTTTTGAAGAAGAAGTACAAGTGGTAAAAAGAACAACTTCTGATGTTAAAACAGTAATTAATCCATTGTTTAATGCTCAGGAAATTATAGATTTCCAGCATTTAATTCGTAGAATTCCTGTTGCTGATAACGTTATTGAATATGCAGTTACTTTAGTAAGTAAAACGCGTCCAGATAATGCATTGACAAATGATTTTGTGAAAAACTATCTAGATTGGGGAGCAGGACCAAGGGCTTCGCAAAACTTAATTTTAGCAGCAAAAGCACACGCCGCTTTTAATGGAAAATTTTCTCCAGATATTGAAGATGTTAAAGCAGTGGCAACTGGAATCTTAAGACACAGAATTATTAAGAATTATAAAGCTGATGCAGAAGGAATAACCGAAGAAGTTATTATTAAAAAGCTCATGTAATTTTTTTTTAATAGATATGGAAATCCTGATAATTCACTATCAGGATTTTTTGTTTTTTATGCATAATTAATTTTGACATTTTCGTAAAATTTTGAGATTGGTAAAAATGTCAAAACGATCTCAAAAAGGGTTACTATAACGTTATAAATTCTAATTTAGAAAGATTCTTTGCTAAAAACGATGTAAAATCTCACTTCCTTCATCACATTAAATTTCGACTTTGTTAAAGAAAAGATATTAAAATATCAATAATTCATTTTTTCAATTCAAAATTAAGATTTTATCAAAAACAAGCAGTGAAAATCGTTTTTTAGCAATAATAATTTTTGAAAAGGGGAGTTCTATTATATTTTTTTTAATTATCGGCATTAATGCTTAAATTTGCAACAAAAAAATAAATCCGCTTTTATTATGAATATTTATCAGGATTACATTCAAGAAATTGAAGAAAGAAAAAATCAAGGGTTACACCCTAAACCAATCGATGGAGCTGAATTATTAAGCGAAATCATTGCTCAAATTAAAGATGTTGATAACGCAAATCGCGAAGACTCTCTTAAGTTTTTTATTTACAATACTTTACCTGGTACTACAAGTGCTGCAGGTGAAAAAGCAAAGTTTTTAAAAGAAATTATTCTTGGTCAATCAGTAGTAAAAGAAATCACTCCAGCTTTTGCTTTTGAGTTGCTTTCACACATGAAAGGTGGGCCATCAATCGAAGTTTTACTTGATTTAGCTTTAGGTAATGATGCTGCTATCGCAAAAGAAGCGGCGAAAGTACTAAAGACACAAGTTTTCCTTTACGAAGCAGACACAGATCGCTTAGTAGAGGCATTCAAAAATGATAATGCAATTGCAAAAGAAATCCTTGAAAGTTATGCTCAAGCTGAGTTTTTTACAAAACTTCCAGCAGTAGCAGATGAAGTTAAGGTAGTTACTTTTATTGCTGGTGAAGGGGATATCTCTACAGATTTACTTTCTCCAGGAAATCAAGCTCACTCTCGTTCAGATCGTGAACTTCATGGTCAGTGCATGATTACTCCTCAGGCGCAACAAGAAATTAAAGCATTACAAGCACAGCACCCAGATAAAAGCGTAATGCTAATCGCTGAAAAAGGAACAATGGGAGTTGGTTCTTCTAGGATGTCAGGTGTAAACAACGTAGCGCTTTGGACAGGAAAGCAAGCAAGTCCATATATTCCATTCGTTAATATCGCTCCAATTGTTGGAGGAACAAACGGGATTTCTCCAATTTTCTTAACAACAGTTGATGTTACTGGTGGTATTGGTTTAGATCTTAAAAACTGGGTAAAGAAAGTTGATGCAGAAGGTAACGTTATTCGTAATGAAAATGATGAGCCAATTTTAGAGCAAGTATATTCTGTTGCTACAGGAACGGTTCTTACTATAAATATTAAGGAGAAAAAGCTTTATAATGGCGATCAGGAATTGATTGATATTTCTAAAGCATTTACTCCTCAAAAAATGGAATTTATCAAAGCGGGTGGTTCTTACGCTATCGTATTTGGTAAAAAACTTCAAACATTAGCGGCGAAAGTTTTAAATGTTGAAGCTCCGCTTGTATACGCTCCATCAAAAGAAGTTTCTCATGAAGGACAAGGTCTTACTGCAGTAGAGAAAATCTTTAACAAAAATGCGGTTGGTATTGCGCCAGGTAAAGTATTACATGCTGGTTCTGACGTTCGTGTTGAAGTTAATATCGTAGGTTCTCAGGATACTACCGGTCTTATGACTGCTCAGGAATTAGAATCTATGGCTGCTACAGTAATTTCGCCAATTGTTGATGGTGCTTACCAATCTGGTTGTCACACTGCTTCGGTTTGGGATAAAAAAGCGCAAGCAAATATTCCTAAATTGATGAAATTCATGAACGATTTTGGTTTGATCACAGCTCGTGACCCGAAAGGAGTTTATCATTCAATGACAGACGTAATCCACAAAGTACTTAACGATATTACTATCGATGAGTGGGCTATCATTATTGGTGGTGACTCTCATACAAGAATGTCAAAAGGTGTTGCTTTTGGTGCTGACTCAGGAACTGTTGCTCTTGCATTGGCTACTGGAGAGGCTTCAATGCCAATTCCAGAATCTGTAAAAGTTACTTTCAAAGGAGATATGAAAGGGTACATGGATTTCCGTGATGTGGTTCATGCTACTCAAGCGCAAATGCTTCATCAATTTGGAGGAGAAAATGTTTTCCAAGGTAGAATTATTGAAGTTCACATTGGAACATTAACTGCTGACCAAGCGTTTACATTTACTGACTGGACTGCTGAAATGAAAGCAAAAGCGTCTATCTGTATTTCTGAAGATGATACTTTGATCGAATCATTGGAAATTGCAAAAGGCAGAATCCAAATCATGATCGACAAAGGAATGGATAACGAGAAACACGTTCTTCAAGGATTGATCAACAAAGCTGATAAGAGAATTACTGAAATTAAATCGGCAGAGAAACCAGCTTTAACTCCAGATTCAAATGCTAAATATTATGCTGAAGTTGTAGTTGATTTGGATCAGATTGCTGAGCCAATGATTGCTGACCCAGACGTAAATAACGTTGATGTTTCTAAACGATATACTCACGATACTATTAGACCGTTATCTTTCTACGGTGGAGAGAAAAAAGTAGATCTTGGATTTATCGGATCTTGTATGGTTCACAAAGGAGATATGAAAATCCTTGCTCAAATGTTGAAAAACGTTGAGGCACAACAAGGAAAAGTTGAATTTAATGCTCCTCTTGTAGTTGCTCCTCCTACTTACAACATCGTTGATGAATTGAAAGCTGAAGGTGATTGGGAAGTTTTACAAAAATACTCAGGTTTCGAATTTGACGATAATGCTCCTAAAGGTGCGGCTCGTACTGAATATGAAAACATGTTGTACTTAGAGCGTCCGGGTTGTAACCTTTGTATGGGTAACCAAGAGAAAGCAGCTAAAGGAGATACTGTAATGGCAACTTCGACTCGTCTTTTCCAAGGAAGAGTTGTAGAAGATAAAGAAGGTAAAAAAGGAGAATCATTGCTTTCTTCTACGCCAGTTGTAGTTCTTTCTACGATTTTAGGTAGAACTCCAACCATGGCAGAATATACTGCAGCGGTAGACGGAATCAACTTAACTAAGTTCGCTCCTTCTAATAAACAATTAGTTATGTAATCGAAAGATTATTTAAGAATATTTTAAAAGCCCGAGTCGTAAAACTCGGGCTTTTTTAGTAATAATTGTTCTATTTTTTGTAACTTGTCATGTTCAAAAAAGAATAATAAAAACAAAAAATCTATGGCTTTTGATATCGAAATGATTAAAAAAGTGTACGAAAATATGCCTGCACGCGTTGACAAAGCGCGCGAGATTGTTGGTCGTCCGCTTACTTTAACAGAGAAAATTTTATACAATCACCTTTGGGATGGAAATCCAACGAAGGCGTTTGGAAGAGGAGTTGATTATGTTGACTTTGCACCAGACCGTGTTGCTTGTCAAGATGCTACAGCGCAAATGGCACTATTGCAGTTTATGCATGCAGGAAAATCTAAAGTGGCAGTTCCAACAACTGTTCACTGTGATCACTTGATTCAAGCGAAAATTGATGCTGCAACCGATTTGGCTAGAGCAAAAACACAAAGTAACGAGGTTTTTGACTTCTTATCTTCTGTTTCTAATAAATACGGAATCGGGTTTTGGAAGCCAGGAGCTGGAATTATTCATCAAGTAGTACTTGAAAATTATGCTTTCCCAGGAGGAATGATGATTGGTACTGATTCTCACACCGTAAATGCAGGTGGTTTAGGAATGGTAGCTATTGGTGTTGGTGGAGCAGACGCTGTAGATGTAATGTCTGGTATGGCTTGGGAACTTAAATTTCCTAAATTAATTGGAGTTAAATTAACTGGTAAATTATCAGGCTGGACAGCTCCAAAAGATGTTATTCTTAAAGTTGCTGGTATTTTGACTGTAAAAGGTGGTACAGGAGCAATTGTAGAATATTTTGGTGAAGGTGCAACTGCAATGTCTTGTACTGGTAAAGGTACGATTTGTAACATGGGAGCAGAAATTGGAGCAACAACTTCAACTTTTGGTTACGATGATTCTATGAGCCGTTATTTACGTTCTACAAATAGAGCTGATGTTGCTGATGCAGCAGATAAAGTAGCTTCTTATCTTACTGGAGATCCAGAAGTATATGCAAATCCAGAAAAATATTTTGATCAAGTAATCGAAATAAACTTATCTACATTGGAACCGCATTTAAACGGTCCTTTTACTCCAGATTTAGCTACTCCGATTTCTAAAATGAAAGAAGAAGCTATTAAAAACAATTGGCCATTACAAATTCAGGTTGGATTAATTGGTTCTTGCACAAACTCTTCTTATGAAGATATTTCGCGTGCAGCTTCTTTAGCAAGGCAAGTTGCGGCTAAGAACTTAAAAACAAAAGCTGAATTTACAATCACTCCAGGTTCTGAGGTAGTTCGTTCAACTATTGAAAGAGATGGATTTATCGATACATTCCATAAAATTGGAGCAACCGTTTTTGCTAATGCCTGCGGACCATGTATTGGTATGTGGGATAGAGAAGGAGCAGAAAAAGAAGAAAGAAATACGATTGTTCACTCTTTTAACCGTAACTTTTCAAAACGTGCAGATGGTAATCCAAATACACTTGCTTTTGTGGGGTCTCCAGAATTGGTAACTGCAATGGCAATTGCGGGTGATTTAGGTTTTAATCCATTAACAGATAAGTTGATTAATGAAGATGGAGAAGAAGTTATGCTAGATGCTCCAACAGGAGATGAACTTCCGGCTAAAGGTTTCTATGCCGAAGATCCAGGATTTCAAGCTCCGGCGGCTGATGGTTCAGGAGTTCAAGTTGTGGTAAATCCAGCATCTGAGCGTTTACAATTGTTAGCTCCTTTTGATGCTTGGGACGGAAAAAATATTACAGGCGCAAAATTATTGATCAAAGCGTTCGGAAAATGTACAACCGATCATATTTCTATGGCCGGACCTTGGTTGCGTTTCCGCGGACATTTAGATAATATTTCTAACAACATGCTGATAGGTGCTGTAAATGCATACAATCAAAAAACGAACTCAGTTAAAAATCAATTGACAGGACAGTATGATGCTGTGCCAGCAGTTGCACGTGCTTACAAAGCGGCTGGAGTTCCATCTATAGTAGTTGGAGATCATAACTACGGAGAAGGTTCTTCTCGTGAACATGCGGCTATGGAACCTCGTTTCTTGGGTGTTAAAGCAGTATTGGTAAAATCTTTTGCTCGTATTCACGAAACAAACCTTAAAAAACAAGGTCTTTTAGGATTAACATTTGCAAACGAAGCAGATTATGATAAAATCCAAGAGGATGACACAATCAACTTCTTAGATTTAACAGAATTTGCTCCAGGCAAACCATTGACATTAGAATTTGTTCACGCAGATGGTTCTAAAGATATTATCTTGGCAAACCATACTTACAACGAAGGACAAATTGGATGGTTTGTTGCAGGTTCTGCATTAAACTTAATTGCTGCAGGAAAAGCTTAATTTTTTTAAATTTCGATTATAAATTAAACGCTCTGTAAAAACAGGGCGTTTTTTATTTGCAAATATTTTTAATTGTAAGAAAAATATTGTAAATTTGTAACGTTTTGAAATTCAGTTAAAAAGAATTTTTGGGTATTAACTAACGTTTAAATTTGAGGTTTTGACAAAAAATTGTTGTTAAAAATCGAGGTTTTTTTACTTTAAAAAGTTAAATTCGCCATGCACGTAATAAAAATGATTTTTTCGAGTTTAAAAATTAATGTTTTGAGCTCTTGAAATAGTAATAAAAATGTAATTCAAGAAATATGGTTTATAGGTTAATAATAGTATTGTTTTTTTTCAGTTTTGGAGCTTTTGCGCAGGATAATTTTATTAAGCACAAAATTTCGCAAGGAGAGAACCTTTCTGTTATTGCTAAAAAATATGGAGTGAAAGTAAAAGACATTGCAGATGCAAACCCAAATGCTCCGAAAATCCTTAAACTTAACTCAACTCTTTTAATTCCTAATAAAAATAAAAGCACTGCAAAGACAAAAACTAAAAATGTAGAAGTTGCAGTAAATAATGCTCCGTCCAATAATACACCTGGAACTCATGAAGTAGCATCAAAAGAAACTTTGTGGGGTATTTCAAAAAAATATAATGTTTCTGTAGAAGATTTAAAAAAAGCAAATCCTCAACTAGAAACAGAAGGATTGAAAATCGGACAGCAAATTGTTATTCCTTCAGGTATTGTCGCAGTTAATGAAAAACCAGCTGAAAATGCCACGGAAATCGTTTCAACAGAGGTGGAACTTTATAGAGAAGTTAAATCGAAAGAAACCAAATATGGTATTTCTAAAGAATATGGAATTACGGTGGCTGAACTGGTGCGTCAGAATCCATCAATAAAAAAGAAAATGCCAGTTGGATTTCTTTTAACAATACGTGTTCCAAAAGAAAAAGCAGATGCAATTCAAGCAGAAAAAACTTTACAGGAATCAAATGTTTCTTCCCCTTCAAGTCAAATTGCTGAAACTGCTCCAGAAATAAAAAGAGATTCTACTTTTGTCAGGACAGGAACTAATTCAGACTTAATAGATCAGCTTATTGCTAATGCAACAGGAAATATTGGAATTAGATACCGATCGGGAGGAACAACAAAAGCAGGTTTTGACTGTTCAGGTTTAATGATTTGTACTTTTAACAATTTCGATATTAAACTGCCTAGAAGTTCCATAGAACAGTCACGCATAGGAACAAAAGTTAGTACTGACGAAGCTCAAAAAGGAGATTTAATTTTCTTTAGAACAAACGGAAGACGACACATTAATCATGTTGGAATGATTGTAGAGGTTTCTGATGGCGAAATTAAATTTGTACACTCTTCTACTCACGGCGGGGTAATGATTTCTTCAACGAAAGAACCTTATTATACAAGAGCTTTTTCTCAAGTAAACCGCGTTTTAAATTAGTATTTTTTATAGAAAAGTACTTTTTAGAGTATCTAAACGGAACGGCTTGTTCCAAAAATCAGATACATATTTGTTCTCTTTAGCCTTTTTGATTTCGTCAATATCTAAAGTCGAAGAAAGAACATAAATTCTAATTTTTTCCTTTATATCTTCTGGCAGTCTGGAAAACTCATCCAAAAACTCAAATCCGTTCATAATAGGCATTTGAATGTCTAAAAAAATAACCAGCGAATTGTGATTTGGATTTTTAAGTAGCCAATCAATTCCTTCTTTGCCATTATTGGCTATGTAAAGAGGATTTACATCAAGACCTTTTTTAAGTAGCTTCTTAGTGATAAATTGGTCAATTAAATTGTCTTCTATAATTACAAATTGAGGTTTATACTCCTGCATACGAATTTGGTATTGTTACTATAAATTTACTTCCAATTTTGCTTTCTGAGAAAACAGAGATATCTCCTTTAATATTTTCTACAGCTTCTTTTACAATGTATAATCCTAATCCAGATCCTTTATTTTTGTTTGTTCCAAAGTACATGTCAAAAATATTGGCTTTATGTTCTTCATGAATTCCGATTCCGTTATCAGATATTTCAATTTTATTTAAGCCTTCGCTAAAGTAAGTTTTGATCGTAATAAACATTTCTTGCTTGCTGCAATCTGAGTATTTTATAGCGTTGGAAATCAAATTATTGATAATTATTTTTAAGCGCAGTCCATCGCTTTCAATTTGATCAACTAATAACTCTTGTGTAAATTTAATTTTGTTAGCATTTTCAATATGCATTAATTGTAAAATGGCTTCGTTAAACAGCTCTTTTAAACTTACAGGTTCCATGATTATTTCTTTTCTTTTATTTTTAGAATAATCAATAATATCGCTAATGAACTGATCTTGTCGGGCAAGACTTTGATGCATCATCTGCAGATAATTTCGAACTTGCTGTACATCATCCTCTAATGCTGTTATCTCAATGAGCCCCTTTAGCGAAGTAATTGGAGATCTTAAATCATGTGATGCGCTATAAACAAATCGATCCAATTCACGATTTACAATAATAAGATTCTCATTTTTTACTTCGGTTTCTTTTTTTGAAACCAATAATCTTTTTACCATTATAGAATAATAAAGGCAAACACTGCAGATTATAATTAAAATGAAAAAGACATTTGTGATAATTAATAAATCTTTTATTTTTCTTGTTCCTTCTCCCAATGTGTTCGAAAAATTACGCTCATTTACAGTTAGTCGATCACTTATCAAACTAATTTGTTTTAAATAATTTTTCTGATCTTCAACGGTCAAAAGATTGCGTTCGATTTTTGCATTAATCTGCTGGCCAATAACGAATAATTTAAAGATCAATTTGTCGCCTTTTCCCCATTCATCTATAGCTTTTGATAAAAAAGAAACCTGTTTGAAATTGTCAAAAAGCCAAATAATATCATTTAAATCTTCTTGGTGATTTCGGCCAATTAAAAGTCCTTTTCGAGCTATTTCATTGTCTCCAGCTTTTAAAAGCGTAATTCTAGCAGTACCATCTCCTTGAGGAACTTTTAACTCTTCTAAATACAATTTCCATTGAGTTGGATTTTTAGTATAGAGATAGTTGATAAGATGCAACGATGCATCTTTTTGTCCTTTAGAATAATGGGATTCTCCATTTACATAAGCTCTGTTAGCAGATAAGATTTTAATGGTAAAAAAATTGATGCAGATTAACAATGCGCATGAAATAAAAACTATTAAAATAAGAATGAAAACATTTGGGAACCGAAAGTTTTTTAATGCTTGCAACTTAGACATAAACTTAAAATTAGTAGGTTAATAATAAAGTGCCTTTTTGCGTATTTTTTGTAAATACAAATAATCTTTTGGGGAGAGAATTTCAATATTTTACATTAAACACTTGTTAATATAACTTGCCATTTATAAATACGATTAGATTGGTTCTTTCAAATATAGTAAAATTTATCTTATGCTTTTTCTAAAAATTATATTCTAATAATAAAAATATTCTGTAAATAATTATTTCTGTTTAATTATTTGTTAATCAGTATTTTGATGGTTTTGTTTTGAAGAGATGAATCATTTTGTTATTTAGAATTGCTCTTTCGTCATTCAATTTTTAGTTATAAAAAATCAAAAACATATTCATTTAAACAAAATGAAAAAACAATCTTTTTGTTTAAGTATTTAAAAGTTTTTAGAATTTGTTTTTTAAAAGAAAGTCGTAGAATAAAAGCTGTTTTAAAAATTAAAATTTAGCATAAATAAGCAATCTTCTGAAGGCATAGATTGATGGGACAGTAGGAAAATAAGTGTCTATTCTCTTTTTGAATTCAGTTGCTAATTCTTCAAATTCTTTTTCTTTTAAGCGCTCTTGATAAACCGTTAAAGCTGAGCCGGAAATAAAATCAAAAAAATCATCTTTTTTAGTCGAAATTAAAGGATATACTTTCTCGTAAAGAACTAAATCTTTACCGCCATTTTCGAAAAGAATTTTAGCATATTCATCCAAAGTCAGTACAGGAGAAGGGCGCGTCCAATTTTTAAGATAAGAAGCAAAAGGCTCTTCTTGAACTAATTGAAAAAGTATTTTGTTGAGAATATTTTCATTTTGCTGAGGCATTTGAACAGCAAGTTGTCCTCCAGGATTAATACAGGAAATAATTTTCGGAAAAAGTTCATAATGATTATCAATCCATTGCAATGCTGCATTGGAGAAAATTAAATCCCATTTTGCATCATCTTTGACTTGTTCTAGAATAGTTTTTTCTCTAAATTCAAGATTTTCATGACTTGGAGCTTTTGCCAGCATTTCTGCTGAATTATCAATACCAAGAACGGTCGGATTGGTAAGTATGTCGAATAATTTTTTAGTCAATTCGCCTGTTCCGCAGCCTAAATCGATAACTTTTAGATTTGGTTTATCAATAATATGACTTGTAAGATCATCAAAAGGTTTAGAACGTTCAGTTTTAAATTCATTGTATTTTTTCGGATCCCAAGTCATACGATTGTTTTTAATTCTAATCTTAAAATTAAGAATTTAAATTTATTAGACCTCTAAAAAACTGAATGCCTCCAAATAATATTGCGCCCCAAAAAATGAATCCAATATTTGAAAGGGTTAAAATAGTTCCGCCAGCAAACCATAATGCGCCATAAATCATATCTTTTCTGGCCTTTGAGTTATGTGCTTCTTGTATTTGATCTTCTATATTTTCAACAACAAGCGTTGCATTTTCAGAACTTAATCCTAGTGCGATCAATACGTTTTTTGTTTCAGAAGCTGATTTTTGCTCATTTAACATTAAGTCTGCGGCATAATTATAAATTTGGTTTGAAATTTCTAAAGAATCTTGGTTAGGGATTTCCATAAATTGGTTGTTTATCTTTGGTTTTTTCTTGATTAGTTGATCAAATATAAATAGTAGAAATTGTATAAGTTTACGGGAAAACGTAAAACGCGAATTTTTCTTAAAAGTTCTTATTACCGTTTGCGTAAGGGATAGAAACGGCATCCTTTTATGGTGGGGTTCACCATAAAAGATATAGTGGATAGCCCGACCCGGAGGGATACGCTCAAAATAATCTAAAAAGATTGGTTTCGGTTTTTAAAGAATTATCGGAATTTAGAATTTGAAGATTTGCATTTCCAAAAAAAGTATATCTTTAACCAACCTAAACCAATAAAAATGCAAGAAAACGACCAAGAAAATTTTAAAAGAGAACTCGGACTCTTAGACGGAACCATGCTTGTGGTTGGGTCTATGATCGGATCTGGGATATTTATTGTAAGTGCCGATATCGCCAGACAAGTTGGTTCGGCAGGATGGCTTACTTTGATCTGGCTTTTGTCTGGATTAATTACGATTATTGCTGCAGTTAGTTATGGCGAATTGAGTGCTATGTTTCCAAAAGCTGGAGGACAATATGTTTACTTGAAAGAAGCCTATAACAAATTGATTGCCTTTTTGTACGGCTGGAGTTTTTTCGCAGTTATTCAAACGGGTACAATTGCGGCTGTGGGAGTCGCTTTTTCTAAGTTCGCAGCTTATTTGTACGAACCTTTAAGCGACGAAAATGTTCTGTTCGAATTAGGTGCTTTTAAACTTAATGCGGCGCAACTCGTTTCGATTTTTACAATTATTGTACTGACCTTCATTAACAGTCGAGGGGTAAAAAACGGTAAAATTCTGCAAACCGTTTTAACAATCATTAAAATTTTATCCTTATTAGGATTAATCATATTCGGATTAACGCTTGCCGCGAAAGCTTCTGTTTGGGATGCAAACTGGGCAGACGGATGGAGCACACGTTCATTTGATACAGACAGCGGTTCGTGGCTGCCAATTAGCGGAACAGCTTTGATTTCGGGAATATCGGCAGCAATGGTAGGTTCTTTATTTTCGAGCGATGCTTGGAATGGAGTGACTTTTATTGCGGGAGAAATTAAAAATCCAAAACGTAATGTTGGTTTCAGTTTGTTTCTAGGAACTTTTATTGTGACGATTATTTATGTTTTGACAAATATTATGTATTTGGCTGTAATTCCGTTTGACGAAATCGCTACAGCAAAATTTGATAGAGTTGCAGTTGTGGCTTCAGATTATATTTTCGGAAATATTGGAGCACTGATTATCGCAATTATGATTATGATTTCGACTTTTGCCTGCAACAACGGATTAATCATGGCGGGAGCAAGGGTTTATTATACAATGGCAAAAGATGGTTTGTTCTTCAAAAAAGCAGCTGTTTTAAATAGCTCGAGTGTGCCTGCTTGGGCGCTTTGGGCACAATGTATTTGGGCTTCAGCTTTGTGTTTGACAGGGAAGTATGGCGATTTATTAGATTTTGTAATCATCATCGTTTTGATTTTTTACATTCTAACAATCTACGGAATCTTTATTTTAAGAAGAAAAATGCCAGATGTAGAAAGACCTTATAAAGCATTTGGATATCCGTTTTTGCCAATGCTGTATATTATTATCGCAACAGCAATTTGTATATCATTATTCATAACTAAATTCTCAACTTGTGGATGGGGAGTATTAATTATGGTTGCAGGAATTCCAGTTTATTACTTAACAAAACCGAAAGAAGAATAAGTTTTGTTTCAAGTTTAAAATACTTTATCTATATAAAAAGCGTCTTATAATTTAAGACGCTTTTTTTATTGAAAAATCTTTGTCCTTTATAATTTTAAAGACCCGACAAATCATTATTAATTCTTTCTTCGGTAGGTCTAAGGAAAATCAAGTATATAATAAGTAATACTCCAAATAGTATGAAATCAGGTTTTATGAAAAGAATTATGAAAGCCGCGCCTTCAAGAACTGCCCATCGCATAATTGAAGCTGCTTGATAAATAGGCAGTTTATTTTCGAGTTTTAATTTTGGATCGATTTGTTTTAATTGCATTTTAAATAATGCACAGCTTAAAACAAAGGCTAAAGCTGGAATAGCAAGATATACAATCGAAGAGGAGTCAATAGTAGGAATACGAAGCGTCTCTAATGAGATATCGCCTATAATATAATATGCAATAGCTGTTCCTGCGCAAATGGCAAGATGAATAATTTGTAATGTTTTTATTTTTTCATTCATGATTTGGTTTAGCTTTGAGGTTGGATATGCAAGTTAAGGCTAATTCTTTTAAAATGAATGATTTGATTTAGAGATATTCATCAATAAAAAAAGACACTACATACAACGAAGCAGTGTCTTTTGATGTAAACAATCACAATGAATTTGCTATAAAACAGCAGGTTCAGTAGGTGATTTTATAGTTGAATTAATAATAGACAGCGTTAATGGATCGTTTTCTCCTGAGAAGAAAGCTTCCAAAACTTCCTGAAATATCGGATTTGCATTTTCTACCAAAGAAAACAAAGTCATGCAAGAACGTAATTTTCGAGCATCTAAATCTCCAAAAATTCCGTCAGCCGATTTCATTTTAAAAGTTAAAAGCAATTCTGAGATTTCAATTAAATGTTTTCCTAAGATTGGATGTTCCAAATACTCAGAAGCTTCTTTTAAATCATTAATGGCATAAAGATTTGCGGTATCGCTTTTTCCTAAACCGATAATTTGCGGAAAAATGAACCACATCCAATGTGTTTCTTTCTTCCCTTTTCCGATTTCAGAAAGAGCAGTAAGATAAAGTTTGTTCTGCGCATCTAAGAAGCGTGCTAAATCGTTGTTTGAATAAGCCATTACGGTATTATATTTTTTTAAAAGGTTGCAAAAATAGTAAAAAAGGAAGGTTCAGCCTAATAAAACGTTCATACAATCAGTATTTTAACTTTTTTCGACAGAATTTTCCTCGTAGAGATTAAGCTAATAAATCAGCTAGTTTTTAGTTCTGAATACATTACGTATTACGTTGCGTTTGCCTAAAAGTTAAATTTATTCTGGGTAAAACTTTGCGGGCTGTTTTGGGTACATGATGCTGCCAAAAACTATTGGTAGTTCCCG
>Ga0160502_100530_pt1 | contig 21946 bp, 25 predicted proteins | sample DIDnMG_14_FD_108237 | JGI IMG/M metagenome (GOLD analysis project Ga0160502, IMG submission 108237) | Enriched soil microbial communities from UW Madison campus, WI, USA - DID2933_E24_Xylan MG | ecosystem: Environmental > Terrestrial > Soil > Unclassified | place: USA: Madison, Wisconsin... | reverse complement strand
GAATAATGCTATTTTTTTCATAATTTTAAATTTTGAACAAATTTACGGCTAAAGTGATATCAGTAAAAATAAAATAAACTATGTTTGTTATAAATAAATTTATGACATGGTAAATCTAGAATGGTACAGAACTTTTAAGGCAGTTTACAAAAACGGTAATTTTTCAGTGGCTGCGAAGGAATTATTTATGAGCCAGCCTGCGGTTAGTCAGCAGATATCAATGCTTGAAGCACACGTGGGAAATAAATTGTTTAATCGGAAATCCAAAGGAGTAGAGCCGACCGAATACGCTAAGTTACTGAATAATCTGATAATAGATGCGTTAGAAAGACTTGAAAATGTAGAAACTAGTTTTAGAACTAAAGCAGAAGATGCAAATCGATTAATTTCTGTTGGAGTTTCGCAGCATCTTTTTAGTTGTATCGGTAATCTTTTGATTTCAAAGTTCGAATTGATCGATTTTACTTTCGCCGAAAACGACGCTTTATTTGAATTAGTAGATTCTAAAAAACTTGATTTTGCAATTGTCACGAAAGGTTATGAAACTTTCGATACCAAATATGAAGTGGTTGGAAAAATCAAACTGATAATGGTTGCGCCAACTAGTTTAGATATTACCGATTTCCGTCACAAATTAAAAGCAGACAATTATTCCGAAATCGAACAATGGCTGAATGAGCAAAAATGGTATAGTCATGATGCGCGAATTCCGCATATAAAATTATTCTGGCTTCATGCCTTTAATAAAAAAAGACCATCTATGGTGCCAAATTATATTATTCCTTCAGAATCTGAAATGCTGAGATTATTGTCTAAGAATGAAGGAGTAGCAATAACTTGGAATTGCAATGCAAGAAAATTGATAAAAGAGAATAAACTGCAATTGGTATGGAATAGTTTTCATGTACCAGAACAATTTGTGTATTTATTGACTGCAAAAAATAGCAATACGAACTCGTTTTTTGAGACGATTTCAAAAGAATTAAAACTGTTTTTCGGTAATAGATTGTAGTAAAAATTCTATATATTTAAGGTGTTAATTTAAAAATATCAGTTATGAAGAGAATTGCAATGTTTTTAATCTTATTTACAACCTTATTTACTGGTAATTCGTGTAGCAAGAGTGATGCTGAAGATGTGGTAGATTGTTTGGCCGAAGCAGTTTATATCAAATTGCATAATTCTACAGATGCTACAAACCCGAAATTGATGAATTATTCTGTTGAATATTCTGGAACAGGAACTCTAAGTTCTGTAAAATGGAATTTTGGTGACGGAACAACAGGAACAGGAACAACGGTTACTCATACTTATGCAGCTGCTGGAGAATACACAGCAACAGCCGAAGTAACAGTTAAAAAAGAAGGATCAGAATGTACTTCAAGTCCAAAACGAACTGTTACAATAGAGTAGAGAAGGACAGAAAGAAAAAAAATATCAGAGAGTCAATTTTGTGATTTATGCTTGTGCATTTGATCACAAAATTGGCTCTCTTTCTTTATATTTGTTTGATAGGATTTTTAAATATGGAAAAATTGCAAAATATTAGAATTGCTGTAGATGCTATTGTTTTTGGTTACAAAAGCAGTGGTTTGTATGTTTTATTGATTGAACAGCAATTTGGCTCTTCCGAAAAATATTGGGCTTTGCCAGGCGGTTTGGTTAAAGATGAAGAATCATTAAACGATGCCGTTATTCGGGAATTGCATGAAGAAACCAATGTGCAATTAACTTTTATGGAACAATTGTACACTTTTGGAGATGATATTCACAGAGATTCTAGAAACCGAGTTATTTCGGTTGCGTATTATGCTTTGGTCGATGCTTCAAATTTAGAAATCAAAGCCGACACAGATGCAGAAAGAGTACAATGGTTTAAAATAGATGAAATTCCGCCTCTGGCATTCGATCATAATTTGATTTTAAAAAAAGGTATTGAGAGATTAAAAGCAAAATTGACTTACGAACCAATTGGTTTTGATTTACTTCCAGAAGAGTTTTTATTTTCAGATCTTGAAAACCTTTATTGCACCCTTTTAGAAAAAGAAATTGATCGAAGAAACTTCAGAAAAAAAATACTCAGTTATGGTATTTTAGAAGAAACAGAAAAATTTTCACCAATAAAAACTGGCCGTCCGGCAAAACTTTTTAAGTTTAATAAGTTGAAATATAACGAGTTAATTAAAAAAGGCTTTCACTTCGAAATAAAGTTTGCGTAATTTTTACACAAAACAAATTGTTTATTTAAAATTTAATTCTACATTTGCGTATAATTAACGCAAACTAAAAAACTATGATACTAAATCTCGACCCAAAATTCGCTCCATTTCAAAATCAGGAAGAAATTAAATTTCAAAGTTTTACTTTCTCTGGAGGAGAACCACATATTAAAATCAATCCAGATTTTGATCGTAATCAAAAAATAACAATTACGCATAGATTAAATTCATTCAACGATTTAGGACTATTGTGCATTACAGTTGACGCTTTACGCAGAATGGATGTTAAAATCATCGATCTTTTTATTCCGTATTTTCCAGCTGCAAGACAAGATCGTGTTATGATTCCTGGCGAGCCTTTATCTGTAAAAGTGTATGCAGATATTATTAATGCAATGCAATTGAACAAAGTTTTTGTTTTTGATGCGCATTCAGAAGTTACTCCAGCTTTATTGAATAATAGTACTGTGATTCCGAACTATACTTTTATCAAAGAAGTTCTAGAAAATATCGGAAATAATGTAAAACTGATTTCTCCAGACGGGGGAGCTTTGAAAAAAATCTACAAAGTTTCTGAGTTTTTAGGCGGTGTTGAAGTGGTAGAATGCAGTAAAAGTCGTGATGTAAAAACGGGAAAATTATCTGGTTTTCAAGTTTACGAAGATGATTTGGAAGGAATGGATTGTTTAATTGTAGATGATATCTGCGACGGAGGAGGAACTTTCGTAGGATTAGCTGAAGAATTAAAAAATAAAAATGCAGGCAAATTATACTTAGCGGTAAGCCACGGAATTTTCAATAAAGGTTTTGAAGTTTTAGATTGTTTCGATAAAATTTTCACAACCAATTCAGTAAAAGATTTTGAAGACCAAAGTGTTGTTCAAATCAAATTAGATCAATTAATATGAAATACAATATAGAAGATGTAGTTCCAGAAAGTAAGTTTTTATTTTTCTGGGGACATCAACCCGATAAAAGCGGAAAAATTACCAAAACCTGTTTCAGTCAGTGGTGGTTAAGTTCTTTTAAAGTAGATAAAGTTACTTATAAAACTGCCGAACACTGGATGATGGCCAAAAAAGCAGAATTGTTTCAAGATCAGGAAATTTTAGAAAAAATCCTTGAAGCCGATTCTCCCGCAGAAGCTAAGAAACTAGGTCGTGAAGTGAAAAATTATGATGACAAAGTTTGGTTAGAAAACCGATATGAAATCGTAAAACAAGGAAACTATCACAAATTCAGTCAAAATGCTGATTTGAAAACTTTCTTACTAAACACCAAAGAACGAGTTATTGTTGAGGCAAGTCCCGTAGATCCAATTTGGGGAATCGGAATGGCAAGTGACCACAAAGATGTTTTAAATCCGAAAGCTTGGAAAGGATTAAATCTTTTAGGTTTTGCTTTGATGGAAGTTCGGGATCAATTAAAATAATTAGAAATTATAAAAAATAAAGATGTTCAATAGGAACATATCATAGGTAATGAATGAACAAATAGCAAAGAGCGTCAGTAAGTTTTTGAGTCTGGTGCTTCGACATTCGCCTGAAACTATCGGATTAAAATTAGACGAAAACGGTTGGGCAGATGTCGACGAATTAATAGAAAAATGTACTAAAAAAGGGAATCGTCTCGATGCCGAACTTTTGGATTATGTTGTAGAAAATAACGATAAAAAGCGTTTCGCTTATAACGAAGATAAAACTAGAATCCGTGCAAGTCAGGGACATTCGATTTCAGTTGAATTGAATTTAGCAGAAACAGAACCTTCAGAATATCTGTATCACGGAACGGTTGGTAAATTCATGGAAAACATTCAGAAAGAAGGCTTGAAAAAAATGAGCCGTCAGCATGTACATCTTTCCAAAGACAAAGAAACCGCAACAAAAGTGGGAAGTAGAAGAGGAGTTCCTCAGATTTTAACTGTTAGAAGCGGCGCTATGTTTAGAGACGGATTTAAATTTTATTTGTCTGAAAATAATGTTTGGCTGACAGATGAAGTTCCGGCAAAGTATATCGAATTCAAATCTTAAATAATCAAAAGTAACAATTATGATTTTAGAAGCAGCAATAGGCGATGCATACGGTGCGGGTTTTGAATTTAGAGATTTAGATTTTATTTCTAAAAACAACAATCTGACTCAGTATGATAAACACGGAATGTATACAGAGATTTACAAAAAATATACCGATGATACTCAAATGGCAATTGCGATTTCAGAATTGCTTTTAGAAGATGATAATTGGAATGAGATTAAAGTAGCAGATAAGTTTGTTGAGGTATTTCATAGAGATAAAAGACGCGGTTATTCAGACCGAGTTTACAATGCTTTAGATGCCAGTAAAAATGGCTCCGATTTTATCAAAATAATCGATAATGGAAGCAGTGGAAATGGCTCTGCCATGAGAGCATATTCAATTGGACATCTTAAAGATATCAAACAAATACTCGAGTTCTGTGAGATTCAGGCGAAAACTTCACATAATACAGTTGAAGGAATAAGCTGCGCTAAACGTATTGCGCTGGCAGTTCATTATTTTAAATATAATCTTGGTGATGGATCTACTTTGATAGATTTTTTAAACGAGACTTTAAGGGAGAATGAAAATTATAGAATTACTTCTCCAATTGATATGCATGGATATCCAACCACGCAAGCTGTAATTAAAATGGTTTCTGAAGCTGTTTCTATGAAAGATTGCCTAAAAACAGGAATTGGTTATGGTGGAGACACTGATACAGTTGCAGCATTGTCGATGGCAATTTTAAGTCAGAAGCAAAATTGTGAGAAGACATTGCCTTTGTTTCTATATGAAGAGTTGGAAAATGATAAATTCGGAAAAGATTTTCTCATAAAATTGGATGTAGCTCTGAATAACAAGTTTAGTTAATCATGAAAAGAACCTTAGTTTTTGGAGATATTCACGGCGGATTAAAAGCTTTAATTCAGTTATTAGAAAGAATTGATTATTCAGAAAATGATCGATTTATTTTTCTGGGAGATTATGTCGATGGCTGGAGCGAATCAAAACAATTAATTGATTTTCTTATTGAATTATCCCAAAAACAAGAATGCATTTTTATAAAAGGAAACCATGATGCCTGGTGTCAGGAATGGTTAGAAAATGATGCTATAAATGATATTTGGTTCTTGCACGGAGGAAAATCAACTATAGAAAGTTATGCAGGAATTGAACTTTCAGAAAAGGAAAAGCATCGTCTTTTTTTCAGTTCGATGAAAGATTATTTTGTAGACGAAAACAACAATTTGTTCATTCACGCCGGTTTTTCATCGATGCATGGTCCAGAAAAAGAACATTACAAAACCAATTATTCGTGGGATAGAACATTGTGGGAAATGGCTTTAACGATGGATAAACGAATCCAGAAAGATTCACTTTCTTATCCAAAACGATTACTGCTTTTTAATGAAATTTATATCGGTCACACGCCAACACTTCATTATGATGTCGAAATCCCGATGCAAGGATGTAATGTTTGGAATATTGATACTGGAGCAGGTTTTTATGGAAAATTAACCTGCATAGAAGTTGAAACTAAAGAGTTTTGGCAGAGTGATGCCGTACAAACATTTTATCCTAACGAAAAAGGAAGAAATAAGTAAAAAATGAAAAACACAATAGAATCTGGTTTATTTGGATTAACGGTTGGTGATGCATTGGGCGTTCCAGTCGAATTTCAATCCAGAGCTTATTTAAAAGAAAATCCAGTTACTGACATGTTTGGCTTTGGAACACATCATCAGCCAATTGGAACTTGGAGCGACGATAGTTCTCTTGCTTTTTGTTTAGCAGAAAGTTTGTGCACAGGTTATGATTTAAATGATATTGCTAAGAATTTTGTAAAATGGTATTCTGCAGATTTGTGGACACCACACGGAAAAGTTTTTGATATTGGAATCGCTACTAGAAATGCAATTCTTAATATTGCTAAAGGACATCAGCCTGATTTATGCGGAGGATTTTCTGAAAGAGATAACGGAAATGGTTCATTAATGCGTATTTTGCCATTGGTTTTTTATCTTCAAAAAGAAAATGATATTGAAGTTATTTACCAAAAAGTAAAAGAAGTTTCGTCTATTACGCACGCACATTTCAGATCAGTATTTGCTTGTTTTATTTACGTAATATATTGTTTGGAAATTCTAAAAGACAAAGATAAATTCGAAGCTTATAAAGATATGCAGTTCGTTCTATCTGAGTTTTTGAAAGATAAAAGTTTTAATTCTGTTGAAATAGGATTGTTTGATAGAATTTTAAAAAATGATATTTCTAAGTATAATGAAAACGAAATACATTCTTCGGGTTATGTGCTTCATAGTTTAGAAGCAAGCTTTTGGTGTTTTCTGAATTCGGATTCTTATGAAGAAACAGTTTTAAAAGCAGTCAATTTAGGGCAAGACACAGATACAACAGGCGCAATTGCGGGAGGATTGTCAGGAATTTATTTCGGACTTGAAAATATCCCTCAAAAATGGATTAATAATTTAGCTAGAGTAAAAGATATAAAAGATTTGACAGATCGATTGTCTATTAAATATAAATAAAAAAAATATGAACCCATTACTATTAACCGACGGTTACAAAGTTGACCACAGAAGACAATACCCAGACGGAACTACAATTGTATATTCTAACTGGACACCAAGAAAATCAAGAATTGAAACAGTTGATGAAGTGATCTTTTTCGGATTGCAGTACTTCATCAAAAAATATATTATTCATGACTTCGAAGAGTATTTTTTCAAAAAATCAAAAGAAGAAGTAGTAAAAAAATACGCTCGCAGAATCAATAATTATTTGGGCGAAAACCAAGTTGGGATTAAACATATCGAAGATTTGCACGATTTAGGATATATTCCGATGGTATTTAAAGCTTTGCCAGAAGGCGCGAGTGTTCCGTTGCGAGTTCCAATGTTTACGATGTACAATACAATTCCAGAGTTTTTCTGGCTGACGAATTATTTCGAAACGTTACTTTCTGCAGTAGTTTGGTTGCCTTGTAATTCAGCTACAATTGCAAAAGAATATAGAAAAGTATTAGACAAATATGCAGCGGAAACGTCTTCTGTTCCAGAATTTGTAGATTGGCAAGCACATGATTTCTCAATGAGAGGAATGGGCGGAATAGAAGCGGCTCTAACTTCTGCAGCTGGACATTTATTGAGTTTTACAGGATCTGATACCATCCCAGCAATTGATTTCTTAGAAGAATATTATAATGCCAATTCAGATCAGGAACTTGTTGCAGGTTCAGTAGCGGCAACAGAACATTCTGTTATGTGTATGGGAACAACAGAAGGCGAGTACGAAACTTTCAAAAGATTAATCACAGAAGTGTACCCAAAAGGAATTGTTTCTATCGTTTCTGATACTTGGGATTTATGGAAAGTTTTAACAGATTATCTTCCGAGATTAAAAGAAGAAATTGTTTCAAGAGAAGGTAAAGTCGTAATTCGTCCTGATAGCGGTGACCCAGTAGATATTATCTGCGGAAATCCAAACGGAAAAACGGAACAAGAGAAAAAAGGTGTTATCGAATTGCTTTGGGATGTTTTTGGAGGAACTACAAATACTAAAGGATTTAAAGAATTAGTTCCGCAAATTGGAGCAATTTATGGTGATAGTATTACAGTAGCAAGAGCAACTCAAATCTGCGAAAGATTAAAAGAAAAAGGATTTGCATCTACAAATGTTGTTTTAGGAATAGGGTCTTTCACGTATCAATACAACACGAGAGATACTTTCGGATTTGCGATGAAAGCAACTTACGGAGAAGTAAACGGAGAAGGAAGAGCAATCTTCAAAGATCCAATTACAGATGACGGAACTAAAAAATCGGCTAAAGGATTAATGAAAATTGATTTAATCGATGGCAAGTATCATTTAACTGATAATGTTTCTTGGGAAGAAGAAAAACAAGGTGAATTGAAGGAAGTTTTCAGAGATGGAAAACTTTTGGTTGATCAATCGCTGAGTGAAATCAGAACAAGAGTAAAAAATGAAGTAAGCGTTGAAGTTTAATTATAAACAAAGAGCCTGAATTTTAAATTCAGGCTTTTTTATTGTGTTTTATTTGTCATTCCGACGAAGGAGGAATCGCAATGGAAATTCCGCAAAGTATATCGTTAATCTTTGTCGATTTAGATGTGTGATTTCTCCTTCGTCGAAATGACAAGATTGTGTATGGTTGGAATGAATTGCCTTCAGTTTTAACTGGAGGTTAAAAGAAATATCCCAATATCGGCTTTAGCCAAACATTGTATTTTGGCTAAAGCCATGTATTGTTGAAAATAAAAAACCTCCAGTTAAAACTGAAGGCAATTCAAAAATTTAACTGCAATATTTTGATTTAAATTCCTGAGTATCTTTATTTGAATTAAATTTTAAAAAACTAAGGCCTTCTTTGTTGCTGATTTTCTTTTCTCGCATTAATTTTCCAATTAAAAATTCGAAAAGAATATAGGAACGATGTTCTTCATTGATAAAATTTAGATATTCTTTTTTGAAAGGAATTTTTTCCTCAGTAATAATATGAATCAATGTATTTTGCAATTCATCAAGATGACGTTCTGAATTTAATTGAAAGTGTTTTTCAATTTTAATTCCGTTACAAGTAAATGAAATTAGATTTTCGACGCCATTCCCATACATAGGACCATATCTGTAATTTTTTGTTTTTTCTCCAGAAAATGAGTTTCCATAAATAACTAGATTTTCTAAATCTGAGTATTTGTATTCTATTTCATTTATTGTTAAAGAGTTTTCTTCAAATGAAATTTTTCCTTCGAAATATCCATTAAGGTTCTCAAATTCAGTTATCCGAATTAAAATTCCTGCAATATGGATAAGAAAAAGAATTGCAATAGGGTAATAAAAATATTCAGATAATCTATAATCAAGAAGGCGCTCAATTAATAATAGAGTAAAAGCATATAATGTAACTGTTCCAATTGATAAATAGGATAATTTTTCTGATCGGGTTAAATTGAAGAATTTAGGTTTTTCGGGAATGAAAACCGTAGCAGAAAAAAGCATTTATTTCTTATAAAAATTATTATGATCAATATATTCCCAAACATTTGGAGGCAATAAAGGCTGAATATTTTTACTTTCTTTAATATTATTTCGAATAAAAGTCGAAGAGATTTCTACAATAGGCGCATCGATAACATGAATTTTTGGATGCGATTTTAATTCTACATTTTCTGGTTCATCAGAAATTCTCGGATACACATAAATATCATGATTTTCGAGGATTACTTCATAGTTTCTCCATTTATGAAGCGTTTTCAGATTGTCTTCGCCCATAATCAATGAAAACTCATGATTTGGATATTTCTCTTGTAAATGAGCGAGTGTGATAACGGTATAACTCGGCTGAGGTAATTTAAATTCAATGTCAGACGGTTTTATTTTCGGATAATCTTTTGTTGCCAGAAAAACCATTTGCAAGCGCTGTTGGTCGTCTAATAAAGTCGCTTTCTTTTTTAACGGATTATGAGGTGTAACAACCATCCAAATCTGATCTAAACCAGCATATTCTGCCATATGATTGGCAATAATTAAGTGACCAACATGTATAGGATTATATGTTCCGAAGTAAAGACCTATTTTCATTTTTTGTAGTTTCACAGAGAGTCGCTAAGATAGCACAAAGATTCGCAAAGTTTTATTTCAACTTCGCGAATCTTTGCGTTTTTTCTTTGTGTATCTCTGTGGAATAAAAATTATTTACTAATGAAATCTTTTACTAACTGATGCGCTTCTTCAAGAGCAACTGGCAAATCATAGTTTTTGATAATTACATCAAACTGAGGTGCAGTTGCCAATTCTACAGAAGCTTTTGCGATACGCATATTGATTTTGTCTTCACTTTCTGTAGAACGCTGTTTTAATCGGCGTTTTAATTCGTCAACACTTGGAGGTTTAACAAAAACAGCCAGAGTTTCTTCAGGAAATTTATGTTTAATACGAAGACCGCCAACTACGTCAATGTCAAAAATGACATTTTTTCCTAAAGCCCAGATTCTTTCAATTTCCGATTTTAAAGTACCGTAGAAGTTATCACGGTAAACTTCTTCCCATTCTAAGAAATCTTCAGCTTTAATGTGCTTTTTGAATTCTTCCAACGAAATGAAATAATAATCCTTTCCGTGTACTTCTTCACCTCGTGGTGGACGCGATGCTGCCGAAATCGAAAATTCAAGATTTAAATCTTCCTGACCTAATAAATGTTTTACGATAGTTGTTTTTCCTGATCCAGACGGTGCCGAAAAAACAATTAATTTTCCTTTGTTCATTATAGTTTATGCTTTAGGCTTTAAGCTATAAGCTTTAAGCTTTAATATTTGTGCGGTATTCTATGCCTGTAGCCTATAGCTTATGGCTTTTTATAAAACGTTCAATACTTGTTCCTTAATCTTCTCCAATTCATCTTTCATCATTACGACCAATTTCTGCATTTGAGCATGGTTCGATTTTGAACCCATTGTATTAATTTCACGCCCCATTTCTTGAGTGATAAAGCCAAGTTTTCGTCCGTTAGCTTCAGAACCATTTAAAGTTTCTAAAAAGTAATCTAAATGATTTCCTAAACGCACTTTTTCTTCTGTGATATCTAATTTTTCTAAATAATAAATTAATTCCTGTTCAAAACGGTTTTCGTCTACATTAACTTGCAGTTCTGAAATTGCCGTTTGCAAACGATCTTTAATAGCTTGAACACGTTCTGGGTCTAACGCCAGCGTATCGTTCATAAATTGGCGGATATTTCCAATTCGTAAATTGAATTCTTTTTCAAGAGATTCGCCTTCGTCTTTTCTAAAACTTAAGATGTTTTGAAGCGCTTCATCTATAATAACCTGAATTTGATCCCAGTCATCTTCGTCAATTTCTTCACGTTCTGTTTTTAATGTATCTGGCATACGAACCGCCATTTTCATTAATTCAGTTTCATCTGCATCAGGATTAACTTCTTTTAACTGTGCGATATAATATTTTACGACAGGAACATTTACTTTAGTTGAAGTTTGTTCTGCGGTATTTTCGATGTAAATCGCAAAATCAATTTTTCCTCTTTCTAATTTAGTCGAAATCTGAGTTCGTAATCCAAGTTCCATTTCGCGATAAAGCGATGGCATTCTTACATTCAAATCTAAACCTTTACTGTTTAGGGATTTTACTTCAACGGTAATTTTTTTTGTAGGCAATTGCAAAGAAGCTTTGCCAAACCCTGTCATAGATTGTATCATATAATTGAGTATAAAGGCGCAAAGATAATTAAAAGTTTGATGCCTTGTGTTGTAAATTGTGAATCAGTTTTGTAGGTCAAAATTTACGGTTATTCTTACGATAGAGCATTTATAACTTCTGCTACATTTTTTTGGCTGTTGCCAATGTAAATTTTTCCGTCAATGATAAAAACTGGACGACTTAAGAAAGTATAATGTTCTAAAATATATTTTTTAAAATCAGCCTCAGTTAAAGACTTGTTTTTTAAGTCCATCGATTTGTATAATTGAGCTTTTTTACTAAATAATGCTTCATAACTTCCTGAAAGTTTGTACATTTCTTCAAGCTGATCTTCTGTAATAGGATCTTGTCTTATGTCTTGAAAAACTAAATTATTTTCGGGTAAACTTTTAATGATTTTTCTGCAAGTATCACAAGATGATAAATAATATATTTTGTTCATGATTTTTGAATTTTATTAGAATACAAAGAAAATCCATTTGAAACTTAAAAATGCCTAATTTTAGAAAAAAAAATAAAATTATGAGTTCAGTTTTTGATGTACAAAAAACGATTAGAGAAATTCTTTTGAAAATTTTAGATGGTCATTCATTAGAACAGTTAAACAAAATTCCAGATGGTTTTAACAATAATATTATTTGGAATATAGGCCATTGTATTTCTTCGCAACAGGTTTTGGTTTATAAATTATCAGGTCTTCCAACAATGGTTTCTGAAGATTTCATTAACAAATACAGAAAGGGAACCAAACCTGAAGGAGATGTTTCTCAGGCTGAGGTTGACGAAATTAGAACATTGCTTTCGACAACATTAGAAAAAACAAAAAATGATTTTGAAAGTGGTCTTTTTGTTGATTACCATGAATATACTACAAGCATCGGATTCACGCTTCGTCATGTCCAAGGTGCTTTAGATTTTAATAATTATCATGAAGGACTTCATAGCGGAATCGCAATGGCGCTAAGAAAAATGGTTTAAATACGAGTAAAATTCTTACATTTGAATTTAATTAAATTAAGTTAAGTTAAGTATGAATTCAACTTTTAAGACTCAATACACTATAAGAAAGATTTTGATTGATGTATTAGAAAGCTGTTCGCTAGAACAAGTGAACAAAATTCCAGATGGTTTCAATAACAATATAATTTGGAATGTTGCGCATTGTATTGCAGCGCAGCAAACATTAGTGTATAAATTGTCGGGACTTTCTACTATGGTTTCGGAGGAATTTATTTTGAAATATCGAAAAGGCACAAAACCAGAAAGTTATATTTCTCAGCGAGAAGTTGATGAGATCAAAGAGTTTCTTTCTATGACATTAGAGAAGACAAGAAACGATTTTGCCAATGGACTTTTTGTGGATTATAATGAATATGTAACTAGTATGGGATTTACATTGAGTAATGTCCAAGATGCTTTTGATTTTAATAATTATCATGAAGGACTTCATACGGGAGTTATAACGGCACTTGGAAAATTGGTTTAAAAGAAAAATCCCGCTTTAAGCGGGATTTTTTTATTCTACTATGGTTTCAATGGTAACCTTCATTGCTCCGGCACCTTTGCTTTTTGTGATGTCCATAAAAGCTCTTTTAGACAAATCGATTTCGCGGGTTTTTACAAAAGGTCCGCGATCTGTAATTTTTACGATAACGAATTTGCCATTGGCTTCGTTTGTTACTTTTACCCTAGTTCCAAAAGGAAGTTTTTTGTGGGCTGCAGTGTAACTGTTGTTGTTGAATCTGCTTCCGTTAGCGGTTCTTTTTCCGTTAAAACGATCTGCGTAGTAGGATGCATGAGCGTTTTTCTTGTATGGTCTAAGTTTTAAACCTTTATCTGTAAAAACTGAGTCCTCTGGTAATGGAACAATAGTTGGTTTTACATTTTTAACAGTGTCCTGAACAATTTTAGGTTCTGTTGTAGGTTTGGTTTGGCTTATCACATAGGTAAAGCCGCTAAGTAACGTTAGAGCAATTGTGGCGAATAAAATGGTTTTTTTATTTCTCATGGGTTATTCTTTTTCAGACTTGGGGGGAGTTTGTACAAATAATATGCCGAGATAAAAAAAGCCCTGTAGGAGGGCTTTAATTGGTGTTTTTTAGAACCAAAGGTTCCAAGGAATTCTACTTAAAATAAGCAGTAATCCTAATCCGTAAAAAATAGCAAAAGTTTTAAATTTAGCTTCACTATTGATTAATTTTTTATGTTTAGACCATCCAATTGTAATTAGGACGATAGCGATAATGTTAATTAGAGGATGTTCTAATGATGTTAATCTTAATTCTGCGTTAGACATTTGTCCAAAAGCGTCTTTTCCAAGAGGAGAAACAAAATATAAGATTAAACCAATTAATAACTGAGTATGAGTTCCAATTAAGGCAAATAAAGCGATTTTACGATCTTTAGCTGTAAACTCTTTTTTGGAAGTAAATCCGATGATTGCATTAACAACTGCAACAAGTAATAGAAGCAATGCTAAGTAAGCCCAACCAGAGTGGAATTTTTGTAGAAAATTATACATAAACTTTGTTTTTTGTTTAAAAACAAATATAACAAAAAAGGCTATAAAAAAACGGCATCAAACTTAAAAGTCAATGCCGTTTTTATTATTTATTTAGATTCTAAATTCTTAGAAATCGTAACGAACGCTTAAGTTCCAAGTTCTTCCGTAACCAAAGTAAACTCTGTTTGCTGTGGCAACTCCATTGTAAAGCTGACCGTTAGAAGCATAAGTTCCATTAGAACCAGCTGGTTGTCCAGTTGCTACAGGAAGGTTGTCATCTGCGAAGATGTTTGTAAATGATTCGTTGATGAAGATTTTATCAAAAACGTTGTTTACATTTAATCTGAAGTTTAATGCACCTAATTTAGGAGCGATGTTCCATTTGTAAGATACACCAGCATCTGTAGTTGCGAAACCTGGTAATTCCATTGCTCCTTTGTTATCAGCAGCAGCAAATTTAGACACATCGATGTTTCCGTATAACTTTTCTGAATAGTTAAGGTTTGCATCAACATTAAGGCCATTTAAGATTTCGTAAGCTGCACCAAGAGCCATTGTAGTTTGAGCGTTGTTTCCAACTTTTACACCGTCAAGGTATAAAGGTTGATCTCCATCAATTGGGTTATTAGCCACATCAAAACGGCTACTTGTAGCATTGCCCTTATATTTCCAATCACCAATAGAGATCATTCCGTTTAATTTTAACTTGTCAATTGGTTTAGCTGTAACATCTACCTCAACACCTTTATGTATTTCATTAACACCTTGGAAAGTATAATATCCGCTAGGGTTAGTTGCTGCTTGGTCAAGAGCAGTTGTAAATCTGTCATCCCAAGTAGTATAATAAGCATTTAAGTTTGCGTTAAAGATTCCTGAACGGAAACCGTAACCTAATTCAACTGCTTTAATTTTTTCATTTGTAAGGTTAGGGTTAACAATTGAAGCATTGTTAGGGTATACTGCATTGAAAAACGGTTGTTTTGAGTATATACCTCCATTTACAAATACATTATGGTGCTCATCAATGTTGTAGTTAGCTCCAGCTTTAATATCTCCACCAGTAATAGTTTTGAAACCAGTTTTAGCAAGAGGGTTATCATAAGCATACTTGAAATGGTCAATTCTTTGGTAAGCTTGTTGAGATATAGCTGCTTGAAGGAAAGTAGTTAAGTTACCAGTAGTATATTCCAATTGAGTAAAAGCTCCATAGTAATTAACTTTACTGTCATTCCAGTAGTTAATTCTATCTTGATAGTCTGTGCTAACAAATGGATTTCCATTTGGTCTTGGAGCATAAGTAGTACTAAAATAACCAGGATTGTTATTTACGTCAGCAACGTTTTTGTAAACATCAGCTCCAAGCAAATCAATTAAGTTTTGGAAATGGATACCTTGGTACATTCTTCCCTCAACTCCAAAATCGAATGTAAGGTTTTCAGAGAATTTTTTATCTAAATTGATTACTGCACCATACCAGTTGTGTGAATTTACAGAAGCAATTTGAGATAAACCATTCGTTAAGTTTGTTGCGTTACCAGTTGATGAAACGTTCTCATAATTACCATTAACAGGAGTTCTTGTTCCTAATGTTGTTGGTTGTCCAGAGTTCCAGTTTTCAATTAAGTCAAAATTGATTGTTCCATCAGCATTTCTTAAAGTGTTACCATTATATGGTGTGCTACCTTTAATACCACCAGTTGAAGTAGTACCTCCTCCACGTCCCCATGAAGCATAACCTACTGTAGATAATTTTGTAGTAGAGTTAATATCGTAATCCCAGTTAAGAGACATTACAGGTTTGTGGTAATAATTTGTTTTTAAATTATATTCTTCACCATTTCTCATTCCCCAATCAGAGTTGTATTTGATGTTTGGATCAGTACCATTACCATATTTAATGTAATCACTTAATAGAGGAGATTGAGATCTTTGGTCGTGCCATTGAGGTGCTCCTGTAAATGTAAATTGGAAGTTATGTTTATCGCTAGCTTTGTAACCTAAAGCAATAAAATAGTTGTATCCTTCAAATTCAGTACCGTTAACGTATCCGTCTCCAGCTGTTCTACTAAATAAAACAGAAGCTGAAAGTCCGTTTTTCATAACTCCTGTGTTGTAAGAAGCTTGTGTTTTTAAGTAATTATTGTTACCAAAGCTTGAAGAAACAGATCCTCCTTCTTTCATGTCAGATGTTTTAGTTACAATGTTGATTGTACCTCCAACAGAAGAAATAGCTAATTTAGAAGCTCCAAGACCTCTTTGAACCTGCATAGCAGATGTTACATCAGAGATACCTGCCCAGTTACTCCAGTAAACAGAGCTATTTTCCATATCATTGATTGGAACTCCATTGATCATAACTGCAATATTTTTTTGGTCAAATCCACGAATCGCAATTCTTGAATCTCCATATCCACCTCCTGCTTTTGAAGCATATACAGATGGAGTACTTTTTAAGATTTCAGGGAACTCTTGAGATCCTAATTTTGATTGAATTTCAGCTGCTTTAATTGTCGAAACTGCAACAGGAGTTTTTCTGTCTTTAGCTACGTCAATAACGCTACTTGTAACTACAACTTCGCTTAATTCGTTAGAATTTGAAGCTACTAGAGTAATAGTTCCTAAGTTTGTAGTTGCGCCATTCGATACTGTAAATTTTACAGTTTGGTTGTCATAACCTAAGAAAGACACTACGATCTCTCCTGTGCTTGATGTAGAATTAAGTGTAAATTTTCCATCAAAATCTGTTGAAGTTGCTATAGTAGACCCTTTGATCACTACATTTGCTCCTGGTAATGAACCTGTTCCGTCGGTAATAGTACCAGTAACTTTTCCTTGAGAAAATACGGTTGAAACTATCATAAAAAATAGTCCGGTCAGTAACCAATTTTTCATTTTCTTCATTTTGTTATTGAGTTAATTGTTTTTGGCAAAATTATAACAAATAACTCAGATAATGTTATCGAAATGTTAAGAAAACAAAGTTTTGTCTTTTGTGTTGCGTATTAAAATGAATTATTCTTTTTTCTTTAAATAAAATGTCGTTTTATTAAATTTATTCGGCTGTTTTTTGTTAAAAATATAATTTTTCTAATTATCTTGTAAGCTAAAACGTGCAATTAAGCGGGTTTTTTATGCTTTTTGTCGGTATTTTAGTAAAAAAAACGCCTTAATTTGAGTTAAATCAAGGCGTTTCAGAATGTTATGAAAAATTTAATTTTCTGTTTTTTTATTTGTTTTTCAAGAAATGATTCAGCAAAAATGAAGTTGAACTGTCATGATTTTTAACAGTCTTAGAATTGATTTCATCTAAAATAGAATTAGCCAATTGCTTTCCTAATTCAACTCCCCATTGATCAAAACTAAAGATGTTCCAAATTACTCCTTGAACGAAAATTTTATGTTCGTATAATGCAATCAAAGAACCTAAACTTTTTGGTGTAAGTTTTTGAATTAAAATAGTGTTAGTAGGCTTGTTCCCTGTAAAAACTTTAAAAGGTCTTAAATAAGATGCTTTTTCTTCAGAAAGTCCTTGTTTGTCAAATTCAGCCTGAACTTGTGCTTCCGTTTTTCCATTCATTAATGCTTCAGTTTGCGCAAAGAAGTTCGACATTAATTTATCATGATGATCTTCGTTTCCGTAAAGTGGTTTTACGAATCCAATAAAATCTGTCGGAATCAATTTTGTTCCTTGGTGAATTAATTGAAAGAAAGCGTGTTGCGAATTTGTACCTGGCTCTCCCCAGATAATTGTTCCAGTTTGGTAATTAACAGGTTTTCCGTCACGGCCAACACTTTTTCCGTTACTTTCCATTGTAGCTTGCTGCAAATACGGAGCGAGTTTTGATAAATATTGAGTGTATGGAATTAAAGCTTCACTTTCAGCACCATAAAAATTGTTGTACCAAACACTTAATAAAGCTAAAGTTACTGGAATGTTTTTGTCAAATTCTGCCGATTTGAAATGTTCGTCCATTTCATTTGCTCCAACTAATAATTGGTTGTAATTCTCAAAACCAATTGCTAAAGCGATGCTCAAACCAACTGCGCTCCAAAGAGAAAATCTTCCTCCAACCCAGTCCCACATTGGGAAAACGTTGCCTGGATTAATTCCGAATTCTGTTACATTTTTAATGTTTGTAGAAACCGCTGCAAAGTGTTTTGCGATATCTTCTTGAGTTGCCGATTTCAAAAACCATTCTTTAATAGTTTCTGAATTCGAAAGTGTTTCTTGAGTAGTAAAAGTCTTAGAAACAATTACAAATAAAGTAGTTTCAGGGTTTAGTTTTTTGATAACCTCATTTACGTGATCACCATCAACGTTAGAAACGAAATGAAGATTTAAATGATTTTTGTAAAATTGTAAAGCTTCAACAGCCATAACAGGGCCAAGGTCAGAACCTCCAATTCCGATATTTACAACATCCGTAAAAGCTTTTCCTGTGTAACCTTTTCTCTGACCAGAAATTACTTCGTCAGTGAAATTTTTAATTTTATTTTTTACTTCGTATACTTCTGGAATTACGTTTTCGCCATCAACTTTAATCACTGCCGATTCTGGAGCACGTAAAGCGGTATGTAAAACAGCACGATTTTCAGTTTGGTTGATTAATTCTCCTCCAAAATATTGTGCGATAGCATCTTTTACTCCAATTGAATTTGCTAATTCTAATAAAAGAGAAATAGTTTCTTGACTGATATTATTTTTTGAATAATCTACTAAAAAGTCATTCCATTGTAAATTGAATTTTTCAGCACGAGCACTATCTTGTTGAAACAATTCTTGTATTGTGGTTTTATGAATTGCGTTATAGTGGTTTTGTAGATTTTTCCACGCTTCAGTCCCAGTTGGGTTTGTTGTGTTTAAAGCCATTTGATCTATAATTGAGTTTGTTTTTTGAAACACAAAAATACTGAAATAACTTTTAAAAGGAGAACGGTTTGCGATTATATAACAATTAGTTACGAAAACGTTTTATAGATTCTAAGGTCGAATTTTATAGGTTATGATTATTGCGCCATCATTTTCTTTTTCATTATATATTATGCGGCTGCTATTTTTGTTTAAAAACTCTAAACTAGATATGTCTGTTTTCTTTAAAGGTACTATTATGGTGTCTTTGCTTTTATCGTAAATTAAAGGTTTTCCGTTAATTACAATTATAGGCGAAGTGCCTATTTCATTTTGTTCAAAAGTATTATTTACGAATTCTGAAACATAATTTTTGTTTTTCCCAGTATCATTTAAGAGAAAAGTTTTTGGTTTAGAACACCCAATTGTAATTGCCGAGAGAGATAGTAATAAAATTTTTTTCATTAAGTCTTACCAAAATTTCCACCAAGGTTTCTTGTTAATTGCTATAGTTTTTTTAGCCACATCAACATCAATTCTTTTCAACGATTCAATTTTAATTTTAGAATCATCAAAAAATAGAATTCCGTTTTCGTCCATGCCAAGAGGAAGTTTGGTTCTTTCTTTCCAGTTTTCAGTTTGTAATTCGGGAATTAAGACAGCATCGATTTTTTCGCGAAAGCGTTTTTGAGCTTTTTCAGTAATTTCTTCTTCTAAGTTTGAAGATGAATTTTTGAAAAGTGAAATCGAGTTGTCTGGAATATTTAAAAGAAAAACTTGTGTTTTATCGCCAATTTTCTGAATGTCCAATACTTTAAAATAGGCAATTGAATCTAAAAGAAAATGACCAATTTTTGCCGAATCAGGATTGAACTTTGATAAATCTTTTGCATGCGCACTGGCAATTAAATACCTGAAATTTCCAGAAAGGCCACCACCCATAGAAGTCATGTCAGTAAAACCTTTTTCTTGAATTATCTGCCCGACTTTATAATTTAAAATTAAACTTTCAGGAAGGGCAGTATCTCTGTAAAATAATTTTAAACCAGAAAAAGTTTCATGGTAAATGGTTTTAAGACGCGCATTTTTCATGACTGTTTCTTATTTGAATTGAATTGTGACTAAGAAATAATGCGGGATACTAAAATGTGTTCCAAGATTTTCTGGTTTAACGTTTGACTGAACTACTTCGCAGTAAGAAACACTTCCATCTGCATGTTTGGTTGGAGTAATAATAGCAAGGATTGGTGTTTCTTGATTGGCGTCAATATTCAATTCTCTTTTATTTCCAAAAAAATCTTTTAAGGTATAATCGTCAGAATCACTTTTTAGGTTAAAGTACGATTTTTTACTTCCAAATCTCACACCTCTGATATAAGTTTTTAATTTTCCATCAGCTATCTTAAATAGAAAAGTAAGCGATTCTTTATTCGATTTTATTTTGAAATAATCGGTTTCTCTGCCGTCAAAAAGTAAAGATGTATTTACAAGTTTGCCATCTGAAAATTCTTGTAGATTAATAACGTATTGTTTTCCTTTTAAATCTTTTCCTTCAAAATTGAACTGCTCAAAATATATTTTTTCAAAATCAAGTAAATTCTGAATTTCACTATTCTTACTTCCGTAATTGTTAGTTACTATAATGTTGTTTTGGGCAAAAGAAAAATTTACTGCCAAAGTAAGAAGCAGAAGTAAGTTTTTAAATTTCATATAGAATTGGTTGTTGGTTTTATTTTTATTTTGCTAAAATAAAGATTTATTCTTACAAATTCCCAATACTATCCAACTCTCTTTTCAAAGGTTCGATCTGTTTCATAAAACGAGTCCTGTCGCCTCCTGTCAAAGATTCTCCTGTTGGAAGATTCAGTCTAAGAGCATCAACCTGAACTCCATTTTTCCAAAAACGGTAACAAACATGCGGACCAGAAGCAAGACCTGTACTTCCAACTAAACCAATTGTCTGTCCTTGAGTAACGCGCTGCCCGCGGCGAACCAAGATTTTAGACATGTGTAAATATTGAGTAGAGTAGGTTCCGTTGTGTTTTACTTTTACGAAATTTCCGTTACCTGCAGTATATCCAGTAGTTTCAACAACTCCAGAAGCGGTTGTAGAAATTGGCGTTCCTGTTGGCGCTGCATAATCGGTTCCTTTATGTGCTTTCCAAGTATGTTGTACAGGATGGAATCTATTCATCGTGAATCTTGAAGTGATTCGGCTAAATTTGATTGGAGTTTTTAAGAAGAAGTTTTTAAGTGTTTTTCCTTCGTCATCATAGTATTCAATCTTTCCTGAAGTAGTGTCTTTTTCAAAAGGAAAAGCATAAACGATTTTACCTTTATATTCAAAAAATGCAGCTTCAAGATCTTCAACACCATCATACGTTTTTCCGTTGATGAATCTTTCAGTAAAAATTAATCCGTAGCGATCTCCTTTTTTAAGTTTAAAGAAGTCAATAGACCATGAAAATACTTTTGTAATTCTGCCAGCCAATGCTGTTTCAACATCTTCACCTCCTAAAGTTTCAGATAATGAAGTTTTTAAAACGCCTCCAATAATTTTTCTTTTTAAGGTAACCGGTTTTACTTTTTTGTAAGCTTTTGCAATGCTATCTCTTAAATCAATAACATAATAGCTTAAAGCATCTGGCTGATAAATAAAAACCTGTAAATCATTAGTTTTGTTTTTTGAACGAAGTAAAGTAAAAGGCTTGCCGTAACGAATACTTCTTACATTAAAAGAATCTTTAACTTGTTCTACAATATCAAAAACTTTTTTGTCTCCAATATTTTGACTTTGAATGATCGAACCGAAAGAATCTCCTTTCGAAATAGTATCATTTACAACATTAAAATCTGCGTAATTAAAACCGAATTCTATTTTTTTGGTTGCTGGTTTAGTGATTTTGGCTTCTACTTTTTCTTCTTCTTTTTTACAAGAAAAAATAGAAAACAAGACAATTAAAATTACGACTGCTTTTTTCAAACTTTATGATTTTTTGGTGGAGAAATTATTCTTCGTTTTCATTCCCCCAATTGGACAATTCTTCTTCGGTCCACAATTTAGGAAAAAAGATGCGTCTTTGGTATTTTGGATGCATATAT
>Ga0160502_100528_pt1 | contig 22040 bp, 23 predicted proteins | sample DIDnMG_14_FD_108237 | JGI IMG/M metagenome (GOLD analysis project Ga0160502, IMG submission 108237) | Enriched soil microbial communities from UW Madison campus, WI, USA - DID2933_E24_Xylan MG | ecosystem: Environmental > Terrestrial > Soil > Unclassified | place: USA: Madison, Wisconsin... | reverse complement strand
TGCCGGCACAGTGCTGGAGCAGGAGGCGCCGAACTCGGCTCGGCGCGAGCCGTTAGACGGCAACGCAGCATCCCAGCCGGGGCAGACACCGGATAAGTAGGCATCATTTAGGAACGGGGGTGGGAGGGTCTATGGATTGGGGCAGAGCGAAGAGCGTGCTGATCTTCGCCTTTATTATGCTGAATGTGCTGCTCGGCTACCAGCTATGGCTGGATGTACGCGAGCGGATCGACACCAATATGGATATGACGGACCTGCCTCCGGAGACGCAACGCATTATGCAAGAGAAGAATGTGCGCTTGCTCGGCAAGATTCCATCGGGCACGCCGGTGCTGCCGGATCTGGAGTATAGGTTCGAGCAGGCTCCGGACAGTGTGGAGGAGAAGCTGCTGGAGACGCCGGTTAACAGTAGAATTATCTTCAATGAGAAGGAGCTGCAAGACGAGCTGGGCAGCATCATCCCCTCACTGGATCAATATGCGTTCGATTCCGAGGCCAGCACCTATGGCACGGACGGCTTGTTCGTGCTATACCGGATGGTAGACCATCTGCCGATGTTTGACGCAAGGCTGGAGCTGCGCTACAGCAATCAGAAGATTATGGCCTACAGGCAGTTGACTGTGGAGCAGGTGAAGAATGGCAAGCCGCGTGATCAGGCGGTGCTGTCGGCATCCAAGGCGATCGGTCGATTGATCGAGAAGTATCTGCAGCCTGGATCGGGAATTAAGGATATTCGGCTAGGTTATCACGGGCTGTTCTTTGATACGGATATGCAGGTGGCCTCGCCATCGTGGCGGGTGCTGCTTGAGGATGGGGAAGTGTACTATATTAATGCGATCACCGCTGAGGTGGTCATAGAGAATGAAGCTGCCGGGAAGGCGGAAGACGGCCAGTAGGGAGAGGGAAGGCAAGAGAGGTATGGGATTACGATTTACAGTGCTGGCGAGCGGCTCGACGGGGAATGCAACGATCGTACAGTCGGAGGATGCGATGATTCTAATCGATGCCGGCTTGAGCGCGAGGAAGCTGGAGCAGCTAATGAAGTCGCGGGAGGTTGAGCCGAGCTCGCTCGATGCCATTCTAATTACGCATGAGCATTCGGATCATATCAAGGGATTGGGTGCGATCGCCCGCAAATACGAGCTGCCCATCTATGCGAACGAAGCGACCTGGGAGGAAATGAATAAGCATGTAGGCGAGATTGCAGAGGATAAGCGCAGGGTGCTGCCTACTGGCGGGTCCGTCGAGTTCGGCGGCCCGCTGGGTCGCTTGCGGGCAGAGTCCTATGCGATCTCGCATGATGCAGCAGAGCCGGTCGGCTATTGCCTGTACAATGGGAACAGCAAGCTGAGTCTGGTGACGGACCTTGGCTATATGAGCGACAAGGTGAAGGAGCAGGTTGCCGGATCGGATGTGCTCGTGCTGGAATCTAATCATGATATAGAGATGCTCCGCGTGGGACGTTATCCGTGGAATATTAAGCGGCGGATTCTTGGCGATCTGGGCCATCTGTCCAATGAGGCGGCTGGGGAGGCGCTCTGCGAGCTGATGGCCGACCGGACGCAGCGGGTGTATCTGGCGCATCTGAGCCTCGACCATAATCAGATGGATTTGGCCAAGCTCACGGTGAATAGTATATTAGAGAACCGAGGGTTCTTTTTTAAGCGGGATGAATTCGCAATTAAGGATACCTATCATGATCGCCCTACCGAATGGGACGAAGTGAAGCGGAGATAGTAGCTGTGAGCTCCCGATCAAGAATCGCAGCCTTGTCAGCAAGCTCCTCACGCGTCAGGATGCCTTTATCGATGAGCAGTTCTATCATGGAACTGAGCGTAAGAAGTAGCTGATAGTGGTCATCCTTGAGATCGGCGATGGCTCCGACAAGCTGGACGTGCTCCCAGGCGGGAGAGGTGGATCGCGTTGACATTTTTTTATCGCTCCTTTTGTGGGGAAGTAAGGTATAATGGTAGATAGCTGGGATGTGTACAGCTCTAAGCCTATCTATATCTATGCAATCTATTAATAGTGTAGTCGATTCATCCGAAAAACATTCCTGTCGCAGCCATATTTCCCGCTGCAGCAAGTTGCTGTGGCGCGTGACAATGCAGTCGAGGATGCGGGAGAAAAGAACGGCAGCTTAAAATATAGTCTTGATGCGTGCGGCATCGGGAGGGGCGATCGGTGCAATGAGTTTGTTCGACGACGATTTTTTTTCGACGAAGGTATCCCGCAAGGCTCGCTTGGAACAGAGGACATCGATGCCCCGGTTCAGCTCGAAGATTCGCTGGACGCCAGTCCGCATCGCCTTTACGTCTTCCTTGATCAGCGCCCTCGCCGCTGTACTGCTGTTCGGCCTGATGTTTGATACGGGGGCGGCCAGGCATGAGGCTGCTGGATCACTGCAGGCACTCGACCCGTATGAGCGGCCGATTGTGGCAGCGGCCAAGATCGGGCCGGCTGTTGTGAGCATCCTGAATGAGCAGAAGCTGGCTGCCCGTCCGGGCAGCGGTGCTGCGAAGGGCGAAGGCGGTGCAAGCGAGGAAAGCGCGGACACAGAGGCCGTCTATCAGACAGCCAGTATGGGCTCCGGTGTCATCTTCCAGAAGGATGACGGGAAGGTTCGCATCATTACGAACTATCATGTTGTAGATGGCGCCGAATCGATCAAGGCGGTGCTGGCAAGCGGGCAGGTGCGGACAGCACGGCTGCTCGGGAAGGATCAGATCACCGATCTGGCGGTGCTGGAGATGGACGGGAAGGGCATCGACACGATCGCTGATATCGGCGATTCGATGGCGCTGCGCGACGGAGAAACCGTCATTGCGATCGGCAATCCGCTGGGACTGGGCGATTCGCTGACGATGGGGATTGTGAGCAAGACGCGGCGTTATATTCCCGTCTCGCTGAACCAGGACGGCATCTATGATTGGGAGCAGGAAGTGATTCAGATTGATGCCTCGATCAATCAGGGCAACAGCGGTGGTGCGTTGATCGACCTGAACGGGCGGCTGATCGGCATTAACAGCATGAAGGTGGCCGATTACGGGGTAGAGGGACTGGGCTTTGCGATACCGATGCATAATGTGTTGCCGATTGTGGAGAGCCTGATCCAGTATGGCAAGGTGAAGCGTCCTTATCTGGGTGTCTACACGCTCGATCTGGAGCAATATTATGCCCAGAAGGCCTATGCTGCCGAGACCAAGGGCAAGGATAGCGATGTGGCGGACAGCGAGGAATTGAAGCTGCCGAAGGATGTGAAGCGCGGCGTGATCGTGCTGGAGGCTGTCGGGCCGGCGAAGAAGGCGGGGATCAAATTTAACGATGTGATCGTCAGGCTGGATCGGCAAGAGATTGGCAGCATGATGGAGCTGCGCAAGTACCTGTACACAAAAAAACAAATTGGTGATACAATTGAACTGGCCTTTTACCGTGATGGCGAGCTGAACAAGGTGTCGTTCACCCTGGCAGAGCTGGCGGAAGAGGAATAACCAATCAGGGCTGAACAGCCGACAGAGATGGAGCTGCATACCCGACTATGTATTGTATTTGCAAAGAGCATGTTGAATTGGCGATTGACAAGTTTGTAGACGAATTCGAGGATGCGCCGGATGTGGTGGATCTGAAGGAGACCCATTTTGCCAATTGGGACCCTCCGGTTAAGTGCGAGCTGTGCGAGGAGCCTGCAACGTTCCTCGTTGTATAGCAGGAGACGGATTGAGCCCGGAATGCACCAGTAGCGGTGGATGACCGGGCTCTTCTTATATGCCATCTCCGGAGAGATGGACAAGTGTCACGGGCAGTTGCAGCAGCAATCAATAGGTGAGGAGCACGTCATGATGGGAAACGAAGAAAAACCGCAATTTCAACGTAAAATGCAGACCCGGCATATCGTGATGCTGTCGCTGGGCGGCGTCATCGGAACCGGGCTGTTCTTAAGCTCCGGTTATACCATTCAACAGGCAGGGCCGATCGGAACGATCTTATCGTATATGGTCGGCGCGATTGCTGTCTATCTGGTGATGCTCTGTCTGGGGGAGCTGTCGGTTCATATGCCGGAGACGGGGGCATTCCATAGCTATGCTGCAAAATATATTGGTCCGGCAACCGGGTATACGGTGGCCTGGCTATACTGGCTAACCTGGACGGTGGCGCTGGGCTCAGAATTCACGGCAGCGGGGCTGCTTATGCAGCGCTGGTTCCCGGATATTAGTGTGTGGATCTGGAGCGCGCTGTTCGCGGTGCTGATCTTCGTGCTCAATGCGATAACCGTTCGGTTCTTCGCGGAGTCGGAATTCTGGTTCTCGTCGGTCAAGGTGCTGACGATTGTACTGTTTATCCTCATCGGAGCGGGTGCAGTGTTCGGCTTCGTACCGATGGCGGATGGTGCGCCTGCTCCGCTGCTGAGCAATCTGACAAGCGCAGGCTGGTTTCCAAATGGCGCCTTCGCCATCGTTATGACGATGCTGGCGGTAAACTTCGCCTTCTCCGGCACGGAGCTGATCGGTATCGCAGCGGGCGAGGCGGATAACCCGGAGAAGACGATTCCGAAGGCCATCCATACGACGCTATGGCGGCTGGTCATCTTCTTCATCGGCACCATCGTGGTGCTGTCCGCGCTGCTGCCGATGGAGGTGGCGGGGGTGACGGAGAGTCCATTCGTTGCTGTGCTTGATCGGGTCGGTGTGCCGTATGCTGCGGATGTGATGAACTTCGTTATTTTGACGGCCATCTTGTCCGCGGCGAATTCGGGTCTATACGCGTCTGCACGGATGCTGTGGTCACTCGCTGATAAGAAGACGATCCCGCCTATGTTCGGCCGTCTGACCGATAAGGGTATCCCGCTCAATGCGCTTATCTTCAGTATGCTGGGCGGCGGTCTGGCCTTGTTCTCCAGTATCGTAGCGCCGGATACGGTCTATATCGCGCTTGTGTCCATCTCGGGTCTCGCGGTCGTAGTGGTCTGGATGAGCATCAGCGCATCGCAGTTCATGTTCCGCAGGGAGTATGTGAGGAACGGGGGCGCGGTGAAGGACCTCGTATACCGGACACCGCTCTATCCATTGGTGCCGATTGCCTCCTTCCTGCTGTGCCTGGCCTCGCTGGTGGGCATCGCGTTCGACCCGGCGCAGCGCGTGGCGCTGTATTGCGGGGCGCCGTTCATTATATTGTGCTATATCAGCTACCATCTGACGGTGCGGAAGAAGGCGCGTTAAATTTGGCGGCATAGAATCCGAATAAAACAGATCAGGAGAGTGACCGAAATGAACGGTGTTGGGAATCCAATCGAGAAGCTATTGGCAGATTACCCGTTAATGATCCTTGATGGCGCGTTGGCGACGGAGCTGGAGCGGCATGGCTGCAATCTGGATGATCCGCTCTGGTCGGCGCGTGTGCTGCTAGAGCAGCCGGAGATGATCTATAAGGTGCATCTGGCCTATTACCGGGCAGGTGCGGATTGCTCGATTACATCCAGCTACCAGGCGACGGTGGACGGCTTCCTGAAGCGTGGTCTGTCAGAGCAGGAGGCGCTAGCACTGATCGGGAAGACGGTCGAGCTGGCAAGGCGCGCGCGCGATGATTTCTGGCAGGAGTGGCAGCAGCAGGCGGCAGGAATGGCCGCTATGGCTGCTATGGAGGAAGCGTCGGAAGCAGCGGGAGCTAGGGCGGGCTTAGATGAAGGACAGGGCGTCGATGCGGCCCGCGCATCCCGTCCCCGTCCGCTGGTGGCGGCCTCGGTCGGCCCCTACGGGGCGTACCTGGCGGATGGCTCGGAGTATGTCGGCCACTATGGGGTAACGGATGAGGCGCTGGAGCAGTTCCACCGCCCGCGGCTTGCCGCGCTGATCGCGTCGGGTGCCGATGTGCTGGCGATGGAGACGATTCCTTCGCTGCAGGAGGCGCGCGTGCTGGCTCGGCTGCTGCAGGAGTGGCCTGACGCCTATGCGTGGATGTCGTTCTCGCTGCGCGATGCACAATCGATCAGCGAGGGCACGCCGCTGGCGGAATGCGCGGCGGAGCTGGAGGGCTACCCGCAGATTGCTGCGATCGGCCTGAACTGCGCGCCTGCCGCGATCACGGGTGAGGCCGTGAAGACGCTGCGGGCGAGCACGAGCAAGCCGATCATCGTCTATCCGAATTCGGGCGAAGTCTATGACGCGCAGACGAAGACATGGCATAGCGGCGAGCATGAGGCATGCGGCGGTATCGTGGAGCTGGACGCGCAGGCGTGGTATGAGGCAGGAGCGCGCATCATCGGGGGCTGCTGTAGGACCTCGCCAGAGCATATCGAGGCGATTGCGAGAAGATGGCGCGGCTAGAGCGCTAATGGAAGAATGCCATTATAATAGGCTAGAGTTAAAAAGAATCGCTTAACCCTTATTCAAGACACCATACCAGGTGTCTTTTTTGAGTTATGTTTTATTTGTCATTCTTATATGTGTGTTACCAGACGAATGTATAGTATATGGTATAATGAGCATAACAATAAATAAACAGAGGCTGAATATGTTGACTACTCAAGTGTGAATATGGTACTTATAGAGGATTAAATGGGGTAATGTGCTATGATATTGGAAATATCATTGAAATGGGAGATCTGTACACGGCGGCTCATTCCGATCTTGATGTAACTTATTCCTTGAAAAATTTAATTACAAAGGTAAGCGAGGAAACTTTTAGATCACTTCTTAAAATGTTTATCTTTGATTTTGTTATAGGAAACAGGGACAGGCATTCGGGGAATTTTGCTTTGGGTTACGATGGGAGCTTAGCCCCATTATATGATAATGCTTCTTCACTTTGTTATAAAATGACTCCTAAAAGAGCCAGGGCTCTAAAAGAAAATCAAAATGCATTATTAGAATATAGCCTTGATATACTGTCTCATGTTCGAATTCCGGAGCGGCTCAGCAATCTTGGCTTAATGTATCATATCAGAGATGAATATTCTGATTTATGGACAAATTTGGTTCATGATTTTCTAGACGTAGACATTACAAAGATTGAGATGACAATTGCAAAGTTTAACAAGTTCGTACATATGGATATATTATACTGTATAACTTACGGAGTCAGAACTCGACTAGAATACTTGAAGGGAGTCTAATGTCTATGGAAAAGCTATTTTATATAGTAATGATGACCTATAATGAAAAACCAATTTTACTAGCCACTTTGAGCTATGACGGAGTTTATTATTCTTATAAACCTTATAATATAGACACTTGTAAAATCCCTAGGATTACAAAGGAATTTAAAAGAAAGACCCCTCCACATCTTCTATTAAGAAGGACATATTCAGAAGGCAGACCGGACTTGAGTCACTTACTTGATCAAATGGGGTTAAAAAAGTATGACTTATGGACAATGGTTGAACTCACTGAGGGCACGCTAGAAACAGATGATATTAAGTTTCTAACTATAGATGGATTGCGCAAGCGCGGCCTTGAGTATTTAGCTAAAGAAACTTCTGCAGAGGTTTATGAATGGGCCTGATGGTTCTCTAATTCACGGCTAGGCCAGTCGTTGGCCGCGATTGAAGGGTGATTGCCGAAGACTCACCTCCTTCTCCTGCAATCACCTCTCTGTCCTGAAGGACACTGCTCCTTCAGTAGCCCTCGCTCCAGACTCATCTCTCCTTCATCGATGCCTTGAACGAATCCAGCTTGTGCTGAGTTCGTCGATACCACATGTAGTCGAGCAGATTGGCTGCGCCGACGATGCCCAGCACGATCGCCACGACCGGGAGAAATCCCTCCTGGCTATGCCCCTCATTGACAGTGATCTGGTTCATGCCGATCAGGAGAATGAACGTCACACTCAAGGCAATCAAGCCGTTAATGAGAAAGTAAGTCCGCATCCGTGCCAAGCGAAGCGGGAGCATCGAGGTGATCCATTCCGTAATCAGCCCGATGATGAAGCCGATGCTGCCGCTCGCCAGTACGGACATGACCTTGTAGGACGGCAGCAGCCCAGGCGGAGCTTGAAGCTGTACAATCACGCCGATAACAATACCGAGAAAGAACGATTTGATCACATTTGTAAAATTAACGATCTCCATGTCTTCCGCTCCTATAAGTTCAATGTGTGCCGCAGCTTCTTGGCGTACATCTTGGATACCTCCAGCTCGACAGCATGATCCATGCGCAGCACGTAGCGAGAGTTGAACCACGGGATAATCTCCTTGACCTGCAGCAGATTGACGAGCTGAGACTTATTGATGCGGACAAATCCCCGCGATGCCCACAGGCTCTCGTAGTAGTGCAGCGTCTCCTTGACACTGTAGCGGCCTGCTGTTGTGCATGCCTGAATGCCATCCGCGCCTGCCTCCAGATACAGCACATCGTGAGGCTCCAGCACTGCGAAGCGATTATTGCTCAGGCCAGTGATGGCGCTCAGGTAGTGGGGAGTCGTATGGATGCCCGAGACCAGCAGTTGAACGACATCCATATAGTCCAGTGCCTCAAATACGATGCACAGCTTGTCAATAGGCAGCTCGAAGCCGCGCTCCACCAGTGCAAGCGGACTGTCTGTGCGAATCTCGATCTGATGCTTTGCGAGCTGCGGCTGCAATTTTTCCATTACCTTGTGCGAGCATACGAGTTCAACCATTGTGCGTCTCCTAACCGCTGAGTCTGCGATATTTCATCGACGAGCTTTCATTTGACGATCATCCGATTATAGATCATTCTGATCCGAATCAGTTGTTGTATAGCCTGCCGCGCATAGTGCAGCGACCCGAAGTTGGCGATGTAGTACGTCTCCTTGGCTGGATCATACAGGACGTAGGCGCCCGTCGATCCCACTCCCCCATACACATCGGTCATCCCTCTCAGCAGGAAGGACAGCTTGCTAAAATCAAAATACATCATGCCCATTCCATAGTAAATGCTCTGATCGTAGCGCTGGCTGAAATCCGTCATCTGTCGATATACGTCACTGGACACCAGAGCCCCCTGTGTGAACGACTTCATAAATGCGAGCAGGTCATCCATCGTCGTGATGATGCCGCCGCCTGCCCAATCGATCGACAGCGCCTTCTTGCCGTTGAAGTCGATGCCATCCACATAGACCCCGAGCGCATCTGCCTGCACGCCATATGGGTCCTTCACATAGCTATCTTGCATGCCGAGTGGCTTAAACAAGCGTTCCTGCATAATATCCGCATAGCTCCGCTCCTCGATTGCCTCCAGAATCAGTCCCAGCAACACATAGCCCGTATCGGAGTAGTAAAATTGTTCCCCCGGCCGACCCACAGGCTGCTGGCGCTCTCTGGTGAAGGCGACAAGCTGCATAGGTGTAAAAATCTCATCTGGCGCTGCCTTGATACGCTCCAGCATTGTAGAGCCGATGACGACCGGGCCTGCAAAATAATCGTTCACTCCCGAGGTATGCGTCAGCAGATGACGCACGGTCACCTGCCCACAGTAATCGATGCCATCGACGACGAACAGGCCGTCCAGCACTTCTTCACCCAGCCACGTTCGGATGGGATCATCGAAGCCCAGCTTGCCTTCGTCGACCAGCATGCCGTAGATGGTGGCGCATAGCATCTTGCCGATACTGGCAGAGTGGTAGGGACTATTCACGCGCGCTGGTTCAGTGGTGGCGAAATTCTTCGTCCCTGCTGCGAATTGCTCCAGGTAGCCGGTCGAAGGGGAGTAGATGGTGAGCAGCACGCTGGATAGCTCATTGTTGCCGTGGGCAACCTTCGTTAGATGCTCCTGAATGCGAGCTGTGACCGAACCCCTGGATAGGGGTCTGTTCATGTAGGCCAGCAGGCCCGCTGCTGCGCCGAGGAGCAGGAGTAGTGGGAGAACGATACATTGGATGAGTACCATAGTTAGGTAGCCGCCTTTCCGCTTCATGGTTTGGGAATATCCCATACTCTATACGGTGGAGGGCGGGTCTGCATAGCGTTTGCCCCCAAGCGGTCAAAACGGGCGGTTAAGGCGTCTGTAGAACGGTCTGACAGGCGAGGCGGCGTCGCGGGAAACGCAGGTAGAGAGGAGAGCCGCTTCTATGTTTTTCCTTGCCTGGCTATCGTTATTGTATCATTAGATTCAGAAGAGGGTGAGCCGATTCGGCGGAAAAAAATGGGCGGGCATCGGGCTCACCCCAAGCGAGCGGCTATGGTTCAATTGGCTGTGGTGCGGCATCTGAGAGGAGGGCTGATGTCGCTTGGGCCGCCCGCGTCTGCTGGAGCAGCAACTCTCTGTTAGTGGTGCGAGAGTGGTCGCTGCTCTTCAAGCAGTCGCTTCAATTCGAGATTGCGATGCTCCAGAAACCTACGCATATACCGCTTCAGTACGAGCTGCTCCGCGATGATGCCGAGTACGCCGAGTGGAGCCTCAAAATAGAGCCGATCGGTCATGACGGTTCTCCCCCCGCGCTCTGTGAATTCATGGTAGTGTCTCAAGCTCTTGAATGCGCCGCGCTGCATCTCGTCGACGAACAGATAGGGAGGCTCGAATGCAGTAATCTTGGAGGTGAGGCGCTGGCGAACCAACAGGTGGGTCGCTTCAAAGGTAACCGTCTGTCCGGGTCCGATGGGGCCGGTGGTCACGCCGGCAACCGCACGCTCGCGTGTATGCGGCCATACGGTGCGGGTGTGCAGATCAATATCCCGCGCATAGTCGAAGCATTTCTGAATCGGGGCGTCGATCTCCATAACGGTTATGACTGTAATCATCGTTGTATTCCTCCATTTACGCTTTGCTTTCATTTTACAACAGAATGGTGTATCCTTCGATCTTCTATCCTGCGGGCATACGTTGAACAAAGGATACGATGAGCGGATAGGCTTGACTCTGAAGTATACTTCAAGGTTTATACTGGTAATAGGGGAGGTTGGTTACTGTGTGGCAACGAAGACGGGGATAATGGGTGTGTCTTAGCTGGCGCTAGGCGTAAAGGGGGGAATAGGGTGATGGCAAGCATGACGCGCGGGGAACTGGCGAGGCGGACGGGGATCAGCGCGGCGACGATCCGCTATTACGAGGACAGTGGCATTCTGCCTCTGCCGCCACGGGCGGCCAACGGCTACCGCAGGTATGCCGAGCATTATCTGATCCAGATCAAGTTCATTCGCGATGCCCAGGCGCTAGGCTATTCGTTGAAGGAGATCCAAGAGGTGCTGCACCTGCTGGGCAGGGATATGCAGCCGGATACGCTGCGGGGGTTGGTACAGGACAAGATTGTGGAGATTGATGACAAGATTGCGGCGCTGCAAAACATGCAGGAGATGCTGCGCGGCCTGCTGCAGACGTCGGAGGAACGGATTCATGAATATCTGGACGCATTTCGCATGGATGACTCAGAGGGGGGAGCGGCTGATTAGGGGGCAAATACAAGCTGTAATGTAATGCAATGCAATGTCAATGAAAGCTAAGTTGTCATGTATTCAAGCGGAATGCCACGTAGAACAGAAGAAGAGGGGGATGGCAATGCGAGGGACTGAAATGAGTAGAAGGTTTGATTCGACCAAGCTGCCCAGCCGTGAGCAGGTGTGGTCGTGGCAGCGGAGAGTCGACGGGTATGGGCCGAGGCTGACCGGCAATGCGGCACATCGACAGATGATCGACGAGCTGGAAGCAGAATTGAAGCAGATGGGGCTGCAAACGTACAGAGATCGGCATCACTTCACGAAATGGGAGGCCAAGCAATGGAGGCTGTCCGTTCTGGCTGAGGGCGACCGAGAGGAGGAGGTACCTGTCTCGTTCTACTATCCGTATTCGGGGAGCACGCCCGCGGAGGGTATTACTGGCGAGCTAGTGTATTGCGGGAAGGGGCCGGGGCGGTTCCGTGATGCCGCCGGCAAGATTGCGGTTGTCGAGGTGAGCAGCCCCCGTCTGCCGTCCGCGTTATTTTGCAAGCGGCGGGCCTCCGATCCGGTGCACGAGCGTATCCCGCGCATACTGAGCAATTCGGTCATCAGCTCGGTGTTGCGAGGGCCTAAGCTGGAGCAGGCGGCAGCAGCCGGGGTGCTCGGCGTCATCTGCATCTGGCGCGATCTGTCGGAGGCGAATGCGCGGGCGCAATACTTGCCGTTCACGACGGGGCCGCAGCAGTGTCCCGCGTTATGGGTGGGCAAGGAGGCGGGCAGCAGGCTGAAGCAATTGGCGAAGCAAGGCGCGCGTGCGCGGCTGCTGCTGGAGGCAGACAGTGAGGAGCGGGCAGAGAGCGATACACTGTACGCGGTATTGCCTGGGAGGAATGAGCAGGAGACGGTCATTATCAACACGCATACAGATGGCCCGAATGCCTGCGAGGAGAACGGGGCCGTCGGCTTGCTGGCGATGGCCGGGTATTTCTCGTCTCTGCCGCTTGCGGAGCGGGGACGCAGTATGGTGTTTGTATTTGTGACGGGACATTTCCAGATTCCACAGTTCGGCATTCACGGGCAGGCTACCACACGCTGGCTGCATGACCACCCCGAGCTATGGGATGGCAAGGAGGGGCATGCCAGGGCTGTCGCTGGCCTGACGCTGGAGCATCTGGGCTGCCTGGAATGGAAGGATCACCAGGAGGGCGCCAAGGTGGCCTATCAAGCGACAGGCCGATTGGAGATGGAGCTGGTCTATACGGGTAATCCGATGATGGACGAGCTGTATAGAGAGGCGCTGGAGGGTCGGACGAAGGTCAGGAGCATTACGCTGCGCCCGAAGAGCACGATCTATTTTGGCGAGGGACAACCGTTGTACATGGCGGGCATCCCGACGGTGTCGTTAATACCGGCTCCAGATTATCTGTGCGCGACAGGAGAGGCGGGCGGACTGGACAAGCTGGATGCAGAGTTCATGTATGAGCAGATTATGACCTTCGTGAAGCTGGCGCTCGCGGTGGACGCCACTCCGGTGGAGAGGCTGGGCAAGACGCAGGCACCGGCGAAGGGGATGATTGGGCTGCTGGTGAAGGAATGAGGCAGACTGGAGAGGAGCTGCGTGCGGCTCCTTCCCAGCACTCAGTGCTTCGCTCTATGACGGTAGCCGATTGACTATTGTCCGCGGAACTTTAGGATAGAGGACGAACAGATCACTCGGGGCAGTGTGAATGGAGGATTGAGGAGAAGGACAGTGAGAGGAACAATGACAGGGGTGTGGGCAGGAACGGACGGTCAGGATGCCGACTAGAACAGGATAGTATAGGATCAGAAGGGTGGTATAGGCTGAGGTCGGGAAGCAATATAGCAAGAGGCTATACACACAAGGGGGTAAAGTGTTGTACAAGATGGCTGACAACCCTTGACGGGGTGGTATATACTGGGTGGAAAGATGAATGGCTGTGCCGCGTGGCATTGATGGCTCTAGCTCTATACGACCGATAATGGGGAGCTATTTTCTGTGCTGCTTTGGTTCGTGAGATGCTGCGGGGAGAGTGGCAAGACGATTCAACTATTTTCACATTTATAGACTTGGGGGAACGGGGACGACATCATGATGCGGCTTATGGGAAGATGGTACATACTATTGTTGTGCTGCTGCGTGCTGGCGGGGTGCAGTCAGGCTGCGACGTCGACAGGATCAGGCGGAGGGATTCGTCCTGAGATTCGTGAGTTATGCTTGCAGGTTGTACAGGAGATGGGCGCCTATGTGTTCGACAAGGGGGAGCTGCGGCGAGCGACTGTTCAGGAGAGCATGGACAAGCTGAAGGAGCTTGTGAAGCCAGATGAGTTCGCGGCGTCAACCGCAAGCCTGACCTATGAGGAGGAGCAATTGGTTACGAGCACGATGTCCATGACATATGCGGCGGTGGAGGAGCGTTGGGACAGATTTTTTGCCAGCTATGCGGAGTTGAACACCACTTTGGGGTTGGGGCGTCAATGGGTTCATGACGAGGATCAAATCTCAGATTCCATCCTATATGAGACAGGGGTCAAAAGCTGGTACCATCGAGGCTCGCTCAATGATACGGTCGGAGAGTCGCAGGCAGCCATCCGATTGGTGGAGGAGCTGAGGGCGACGGAGCCTGTCGAGGTGCTGGAGGTAGTCCCCAGCCGGGACGATGTTCGGAGAGTGAAGGTAACGTACAGGGAAGCAGATGCTAAGCCGGGTGACGAATATATCGTCATTATGGAGTGGTTGCCTCGTGATGTCTATGAATATGAGATTGTGGAAACGATTCAGAGTGGCGCGCCTGCGCCTCAGCCGGAACCGGAGCCTGAGGTGAGCTATGTGACCGTAGTCGCCAATGAGGCGAATGTGTGGGAGCAGAGCAACGAGGACAGTGCTGTCGTCGCTGTTGTCTACATGGGCGATAAGATCGAGTGGACAGGCCGCGTGTCACAGGAGGTTATGACAGGCAGGCGGTGGTATGTGGTGAAGCTTGACGATGGGGAGACGGGATATATGGATGGGCAGGATATTGTGGAGGACTAGGAGACGGGGAGTAGGGAACGAGGAGCAAGGACACGGTAGGGAACAAGGGGTCGACGGATTATCTGGGCGATAGGAAAATGCTTCCGATCTTACGAAAGCTCTGATACATATAGCAGTTCAGATAGTAGGGTAATGCATGTAGATTGAGTAAAAGGAAATGGCGGGAAAGTGGAGGCGAGGTTGCGATGTTGATTCAGATAGCGGCAGTGGGGAAGTTAAAGGAGAAGTATCTGGTGCTGGGGATTACCGAGTATGCGAAGCGGCTCGGGCCATATGTGAAGTTGCAGTTAACGGAGGTACCGGATGAGAAAGCGCCAGAGACGATGAGCGCGGCGGAGGAAGCGCAGGTACGGGATCGCGAGGGCGAGCGCCTGCTCGCCCAGATCAAGCCCGAGGCGCATGTGATTGCGCTGGCGATAGATGGCGAGCTGTGGTCGAGCGAGGATCTCGCCGTGCAACTGGATAAGCTGGCCACCTACGGCAAGAGCCACATCACATTCGTGATCGGCGGCAGCAACGGCCTCTCTCCCGCCATCCTGCGCCGCGCGCAGCAGAAGCTCAGCTTCGGCCGCATGACGCTGCCGCATCAACTGATGCGGCTCGTGCTGGTGGAGCAGGTGTATCGGGCGGTGAAGATTAATCGGGGGGAACCGTATCACAAATAGAGCGAAATTTTTGTCGATAGGAAATTTCCTAGATCACTAACAGGGATTGCTTGTGTATAGCTATATACCTGTCATTCTCTGTTGAAAGAAGTTGGAAATTGGATTATACTAGAAGTGCCTTATGTGTAGGCATAAGGGAAAGGGATTAATGTCAACTGGTGGACAAGCACTCCTAATAGGATTATTGTCTCGGTTGATAGTTGCTGAGTTAACGTGATTATAGCTATCCAGCTTTCAAGCATGATGACGAAGCCTCCCTTATCTTTAATCATACCATGATTAAGTATTGAGCGATTTTGGGTAGCTGGATTCATGCTATTTATAATTAATTGAATCCGAGTGGGTTACACTCGGTTGTGACTCGGTTATGCCTGTGGCTTAGGGATGCTACCCCCCATGCCTACAGGCATTACGCCATTTTAGGGGGTATTTTTATCAACCTTAATGAATGGAAAGAAAAACATAAGGCTAGTCGAAACCTTGCTCATTTTGATTTGAAGGTATCGTTAGCTCAGGTTTGGGAATATATTACCGATCCAGAGAAGGTAGCAACGCATGGATTTTATCCCTTCATTAACTACACCTTATCGATGCGTAAATTTGATGGAAAAAGCGAAAATAAGACCAAAGTAAAAGATCGTGAAATCTGTTATTCTGCTCATATTGATCGATTTATCTATCAGTACTATGGTTTTTTACTCAACAAGCACTATAACAATCGTGCCAAAGTCGATGGCATTCAAGAGGCGTCTATTGCCTATCGGGATGAGTTGCATCAAAGTAACATTCATTTCGCCGAACGAGCGATTTCTTTTATAAAGACCAAGCCAGAATGTTATGTTATTATTGGTGATTTTGCAAAGTTTTTTGATAATTTGGACCATAATTATTTAAAAATCAGGCTCTGCGATTTGCTTGGTAAAGATAAACTCCCCGAAGACTTTTATGCAGTCTATAAAAATATAACGAAATATTCGACATGGAGCCGTGAACATCTGTTGTCTCACAATAAGATGGGAACTACGAAGAAAGATATTGTCGCTTTTAATAAACTTGATCGGGCAATCTCTGTGGAAGAGTTTAAAAAATTAAAGAAGCTGGTTATCATGCCCCATAAAGAGAAGTTTGGAATCCCCCAGGGTTCGGCAATAAGCGCAGTTTTTTCAAATATATACATGTTGGCTTTTGATAAATCCCTTAATGATTACGTAACAGGGAATAGTGGATTATACATGAGATACTCCGATGATTTTATAGTTGTTTTGCCAAAAACAAATTTGGAGCATTTCAAAACGCAATTTCAACACATTGGTTCACAGATTAGTTCAATCCCCGGAGTTAAACTGGAACCGGAGAAAACACAGTTATTTGAATATAATAGTGGAAGCATCAGAAGCTGCAACGAGGATGTCTTGGATGGTGTCCCAAATAGTCACAATCTCATGAATTATCTTGGATTTACATTTGACGGTCAGTCTGTATCTATACGAGCCAAGACAGTCTCCAGATATTACAATAAGATGTATCGCAAAATTCGAACTGTTGTAAAGAGCAAGGGTGTTACAAAAGACGGTAGAAGATTGAGTTGTAGAAATCTGTATACAATCTACTCAATTAAGGGAGCCTTTTTAGGAAAGACACATAAGGATGGAAACTTTCTTACATATGCAAAAAGGGCTGAGCGTGTGTTCAAAAATGAACCAGCCGTAGCCCTTGTAAGTAAGAGGCATATGCAAAAAATCAGAAAACAGTTAAAAAAAGCGCTATGGGAATAATAAGAATGGCCAGTAAGCGCGAGCTATGGCTACAGCCAGTGGAACAGTGAAGCTTGAGAAGCAATTTAAGTGGAACATTCCATGGCACCGTCCGTTCAAATGCGAATTTTTATTTGTTGTACAGTTTCTGCTCTTCCTTTAAGTAAGGAAAGAGCCCCTTCCGCCGATGTATTGGCGGAGGGGGCAAGGCTTAAAAATGCTTCTCATTCTCCTGATTAAAGATGAGTTCAACATCTTGAACTTACCGGTTGTCGTTTAGCGTGATTTGCTTAATGACTAAATGCATCAAGTTTTTTCGTTGCTGGTAGGGCGAATGCTGGAGCAAATAATTAAACCGCTCAGATGCCTATATTTGATAGTGAGTTAATTTATTCACTACTGCTCATTTCCAATAATATTCGCTCCATTAATAGGTGAACAGTTGTGAATGGATTCATTTGGCGAATGTCCGTCTCATAAACTAATTCTTTCTGAGAGTATCTTTCTTCAAGGACATGGGCATGACTAATTGCATTTCTCAGGGTGTCGCCATTTCCAATGATTTGGCGGATGACTCCTAAATCCGCTTTTGTATATTCCCGTCCTAATGCATAAGATAACCTTTCCCCGATGACTCTCTTCGAATTGGAGTACTCAGGTTCTACCTGCTCGAAATGCATTAACAGCCACGTTTCAAACAATAAGTTTGTTAGAGATAGCGCGAAGTCATTAGTTGATGCGAGCATGTTGCGAAGGACCTTTTCGATCTCACGTGGTGCATCACAATCGAATACCAGGTGTTTTTCATGTAATAGATATTTCTGCATGTTATCTTCATCCCGAAGGAAGTCCTCAGCAAAATTCAATACCTGTTGTGCATTTCCGTTTGCCGGAATGGACTCGATATCCAAGTGAGCGTACTTGTTGCGGTTTTTTCGAATAATTTCAGCAAAGTACTCAAAATAACAAACTTCAGTCTGCCCTTCGCAAAAGAGCAACACTTTTCCTAAATTACTTGGTCGTGTCTCTACTTGTCTAGGTGAAAACGGGTTCAAGCGAGCGATGTCCATCACCTCCGATTCTCTGGAAACGAAGTCTGGAGAATCGGGATTGCACCGTACTTTCCACTAAAGTAATCTTTGTGGTAAGTAGCATCTTGCCTGACCATTTTTAGATCCGCTAGCGAATATAGGGAGGAGACTCCGAGCTCATTCTTGTCAACAAATAAAATCTCATCGCGGCGGAACTGCTCTTTATTTAATATCGACGTATCGTGAGTCGTGAAGATCAGTTGCGCATGATTCGTGTTTCGATCTGACTGAAATAGATCCACGATGAATTTTGTCAGCAAAGGATGCAACCGTGCCGAAAGCTCGTCAATAACAAAAACGCCCCCACGCTCAAGCAAAATCAGGACTTCCTGTATAAAGGAAAGAAATCGCAAAGTACCCGATGACTCCTGAGCCAGATCGAATGATTTAGTACCTACTTGATCGCCATTTAAGTTAAAGATGGGATGAATCGTTTTAATAAGCGGTCGCTTTATTTTTTTGCCTTTTTGTTCGTCAAATACCTCTTCTGTTTCAATCACAATATTTTCGATTCCTACATCAATGAAACGAATGTACTCTGCCACTTTGGAACGAAATGCATCGTCCTTCAAGAGCCGTGGAGAGTGCGGAATGGCATGTACAGTTCCTTTAATACTTGATTCAAAAATAAGCTCAAAATGGACATTGAATCGGCTACGGAAAAAGTCTTTAAAACAGTCGATGAGCTTTTTAACATCATCTGTTGCAAAATAATCAAGAACGGAAAGGTATAGACGGTCTTCACGGTATTTGGTGAAAGAACGTAATTGTGCCTTAAACTTATGGCCGAGGGTGATGCCCGCTGCCTGATCACGTTCAAAAACCGAATGATCGTTAACACTGAGCCATTCCGATAAGATGTTGCTTTCTTTCATAGAAAATCCATATTGGAATACTTGATCCTGATGCACAAAAACCATTTCAAATTCAATACGGGAGTCGATCTGTTCGGATAAAAGGAAGGGGCGTATGGGCGGCAGTTTTCTGATTGACTCACTTCCCTCGTTATTCTCGTCTCCTGAGGTATCTTGAAATAAATGACTGAATATGATCTGTTCAAACCAGTGCATGGCACTGATTAAGTTTGACTTGCCACTTGCATTAGGCCCGTAGATAGCTAGTGTCTTTAGCAAACTGAATGGTGTATTCTTTATAACATGAGACGGATGTTGCGTATAGGAAGAAGCACGAAGATCAAGAATGACTTCATCCCGAAAGGATGAAAAGTTTTTAAAGCGAAACATAACAAGCATGGAAATCATCCTCGCAAATTATTTTTGATATTATCTCAATTATACCACGTTCCAGTGGGATTTAGACTTCCTCATGCGCATTAATTACGAAAAAATCGAAATTTGACAAATTGGTAGTGAAGGTTCAAGGGTTATGTCAGGATTATTTGTCAACCAAAATTTCGCTCTACAGATGTTACGGTGAACCATACCACAAGTAGCGCGAGCTACAAATCACTTCTTCATTGTGCGAGCTTCGTCTGAGAATATTGGATAAATTCCGCATATCGTTTGGCTTCATCCTTGAGAGCTTCAGCAGATGGGCTATAGGATACAAAGGCTGGCAGGAACGTACCATTACACCGGGTAATGGTACTCTGAATCGGCCGAAGATATTCGCTTATGGTGAACCAGTTACGGCCGCCTGCACGATATTCGTTTTCCGAGCCACCTGTTGTTGTTGCGATCATAAATTCTTTGCCCCTCAAATTTTCGCCTCCGGGTCCAAACGCCCAACCAAATGTCAGTACATCGTCAAACCACTTTTTTAATAGCGGCGGGCAGCTATACCAATAGAATGGAAATTGGAAAACAATCCGGTCAAATTCGATCAATAATTGATGTTCTTGTTCGACGTTGATATTCCAATTCGGATACTCTTGATACAGATCACGGATGTGTATATTCGGCTGTTGTTTCAGTTCGCTCAGGAGTGCATGATTCCATGCGGATTTGTTCAGGTTTGGATGTGCTACAATTACCATCGTTTTCATGACCATCATCCCTTACTGTTATTTTGGTTGTCCAAGGTCGGCCAGGATACTTCCTCTTTACACCTATGATTATCCGAGATATTTGAAATCTTGAAAAGTACGCATTTTATTCGTACATAGTCCATCATTCCATACCATAGATGGCGCCGTACTTGTGGTGTAGTCCGTTTGAACGTACTAAGTACGTGAATAAAGAGTACTATCGGTACTGGAGATACTTTGATAATGTTATAGGAGATAGTGTGCGAGTATCTTGAAATACTTGGGAGTTGATGCTATTGCGGTTAAGAACTCACGTCAATAAGACGACGGAAGGCATATTAGCGACACTGGATATTATTGGCGGAAAGTGGAAGCCTTTGATTCTGTTTATTTTACTGCATGAGGGAAGCAAGCGATTCGGGGAGCTGAGGAGGATGCTCCCGGTTATTACGCAGGGTATGCTGACGAAGCAGCTTCGGGAGCTGGAACGGGATGGACTCGTCGAACGCAGAGTATATCACGAGATCCCTCCAAAAGTGGAATATAGTTTGACCGATCATGGAAAAACGCTGGCTCCGGTGTTGACAGACATGTGCAACTGGGGATTTAAGCATCTCGACTTTATAAAAGGTCTAAGCGATGAATCGGAATAAATCTCAATTTAGAATATGTGACTATGGGAAGAATCAAGTGTGGGCGGCATTATTATTGCCAAAGACAGCCTTATTTGGCCTAATAGAAACGGCCTTTGGCGGATGAACTTTTTTCAATGCAGTTATTCGCACAAGGGTTAAGTATGTTCCTCTCCACTTTGAAAGATGGACGAAAAACTTGCCGTTACAGACAGCGCGGCGAACCCTACCACAAGTAACAGCAAGTTTTTTTATACCGACAAAATGGTGCATGAGATGTCGGATGGTGTGCTGTTAAATTTGCTAATCTGTACCTGAAGGGAGGTCATTCTTATGGGTGGGCTTGCAAATCTGAATCGAGCTTTGCAATATATCGAAGAGAATCTTGCCGAGGACGTGAATTTGAAGGAAGCGGCTAGACTTGCTTGCTGCTCCGAATACCATTTTTCAAGAATGTTCTCGTTCCTTGCAGGCATCCCGTTATCGGAATATATCCGCCGAAGACGACTAACGCTCGCGGCATTTGAGCTTCAAACCGGTAATGTGCGAATATTGGATGTGGCGGTGAAGTACGGCTATGGCTCTGCAGATGCCTTTTCCAGAGCTTTTCAAAGCTTACACGGGTTCCCGCCTTCTTCGGTAAAATCCCGAACGGGGGCCATTAAAGCCTATCCTCGAATGACTTTTCAATTAACTATTCAGGGAGGAAGCGCGATGAATTACCGTATCGTTGAGAAGGAGTCTTTTCGTATCGTAGGCATCATGAGAAGGGTACCCATCCAGTTTGAAGGTGTGAACCCGGAGATTGAGTCCATGGCGGGCAGCTTAACACCGGAGGACATTGTAGAGCTGAAGGCACTTTCAGATAGGGAACCGCGGGGAATGGTTCAAGCCTCCGTGAATTTCTCGGAGGGGCGTATGGAGGAGAAGGGGACCTTTGATCATTATATCGGAGTAGCGACAAGGAAGGAATGTCCAGAGCGTTTTACGAAACTGGAGGTTTCCGAGGCAACTTGGGCTGTATTCGAAGCGGTAGGGCCCTTCCCGGAAACGTTGCAGAATATCTGGGGACGGATTTATTCAGAATGGTTCCCATCCGCGAGTTACGAGTTGGCAAGCGGACCGGAAATGGTGTGGCATGAGAGCAAGGATTTTTCCTCCCCCACATTCCGTAGTGAAATTTGGATACCCATTATTAAAAAATAAGTCTGGCTCAGTAAAACTTGGGCAAACGGAGGGAACCTATTCTGAGGTTCTCTCTATCTTATGTTCACGTAACTTGCCGTTACAGACAGCGCGGCGAACCGCATCATAAGTAGGGCGAAATTATAAAAAAACAAGGAATTAACATCCATCATACATTCAGATAGATAATTGCACTTATAACACAATATTCATATCAACAGTATAATGGAGTTGTCAAGAAAAGTGCAGTTTGAAAACACCCTTATGCAGAAATCCCATTGCTAGGCTGCTTGTGACAGCATTCTTTCGCGATAAATAGTTGGAGGCCAGCCCCCTGGATTCGTGGTG
>Ga0160502_100524_pt1 | contig 22293 bp, 18 predicted proteins | sample DIDnMG_14_FD_108237 | JGI IMG/M metagenome (GOLD analysis project Ga0160502, IMG submission 108237) | Enriched soil microbial communities from UW Madison campus, WI, USA - DID2933_E24_Xylan MG | ecosystem: Environmental > Terrestrial > Soil > Unclassified | place: USA: Madison, Wisconsin... | reverse complement strand
GTTCACTTTGATGCAAATCCAGTTACAGATTTCCAAACCGCAGCAAAAGGGGATAACGAAACATTTAAAAAATTCTTCCACGGATTATTGCAAGAAGGGGTTTACATCGCGCCATCTGCATACGAAACGTGGTTTATTACAGATGCATTGACTTATGAAGATTTAGATTTCACAATCAATGCGATTGATAAAGTATCGAAATCATTTTAATAAAAAAGGAGGCTTTAAGCCTCCTTTTCTTTTTTTGAACCAAAATTATTTTTTGTCTTTTTTGTGTTCTTTCATTTTGTCTTTATGTTCTTTTTGAATCGCAGTCCATTTTTTATATTGGTCAGTAGTCAAAATAGATTTCATTTTAGCATCATAAGCCTTGTGATCTTCTTCCATTTGTTTTTTCATGGCTTTTCTTTCTGCGTCAGTTGGTTTTACGTCAGAATCTTTTCTGCTTTTTTTAAGCATTGCCATTTTTGTGCTTCTGTCAGATAAAAGTTCGCTAACCTGTTTTTGCTGATCTGAATTTAAGTTTAAATCAGTTGTCAGTTTTTGCAAATGTACCTGATCACGTTCTTGCGGTGATTTATGATCTTTCCCTCTATGATCACCTTTGTGCTCTTTTTTTAGAGCCGTCCATTTTGTGTATTGATCAGCATTTAAAATGGTTTTCATTTTAGCATCATTGTCAGCTTTGTCTGCATCCATTTGTTTTTTGAAAGCTGCTTTTTCTTCAGCAGTTGGAGGTGTTTTACTGTCTTTTCGGTTCTGTTTAAACTTTTCAGCTTTAGCACTTTTTTCTGCGATAAGCTGTTTTACCTGTTCTTGCTGTTTTTTATCCAAACTCAAATCGGAAGTTAATTTTTGTAAATATTTCTCGTTACGTTGTTCTGGAGTTAATTTTTCTCTTTGATCACGTGCCGGTTTCTGATTGATGTCCTGCGCAAAACTTACTATTCCAACAAATAATAAAGCTGCAATAAATAATTTTTTCATAATTCGTTTTATAAAAGGTTTATAACAATTAGACTTCGTTCAAATTATTAGGTTTAATGGTGTTTTCATGTTTATCTTTTATTTAACAGAAACTATTAAGGAAAGTTTAAAGAATGTTTAGAAATAAAAAAGAGGCTTACTTGCCTCTTTATATTAGTTGTTCTCTTTTCTGTATTCTTTCATTTTCTCTCTTGCTTTGTCTTTGTTTTCTTCCTGAATGGTTTTCCATTTTGTGTATTGGTCAGCATTCAAAATCGATTTCATTTTAGCATCGTTTGCTTCTTTCTCGGCCATCATTTCCTTTTTAAAAGCTTCTCTTTCTGCAGCAGTTGGTTTTGTACCGCTTTCTTTTTGTTCTTGACGGGCATCTCTTAGTTTTTCAGCTTTTGCGCTTCTGTCTGCTAAAAGCTGTTTTACTTGAGCTTGCTGATTAGCATCCAGATTTAATTCTGTAGTTAATTTTTGCAGCTGTTTTTCATTACGCTGTTCTGGCGTTAATTTTTCCTTTTGTCCTTGTGCAAAACTTACTATTCCAACAAATAACATTGCAGCGATAAATAATTTTTTCATGGTTTAAGTTTTTTAATTGTTATAGAAGGTTAGACTTTTTTTGATGAAACTGGTTTAATTGAATTTTAAAAATTATATTTTATTTAACAAATTGAAAAATAGGTGATTAATGATTTTATTAAGGATGTATTGGAAATATTTTCTTATTTTTAAAGTATCAACAAATTTAAAATACAGACTCAATTCCAAAACCATGAATAAAATCGCCTTTTTCTCTACTCAGCCTTATGACAAAACGTTTTTCAATAAATACAACGCAGACTTTGGTTTTCAGTTGGATTTTTTTGAAACACAATTAAATGCTCAGACAGTTGCATTAATTGAAGAATGTGAAATTGTCTGTGTTTTTGTGAATGACATTGTAAACGAAGTAGTCATTAAACAATTAGCAGAAAAAAAAGTAAAAATAATTGCTTTACGCTGCGCCGGATTTAATAATGTCGATTTAGAAGCTGCTAAAAAATATAATATAAAAGTCTGTCGAGTTCCTGCATATTCTCCTCAGGCGGTTGCCGAACATGCAATGGCCATGATTTTAACTTTAAACAGAAAAACGCATAAAGCCTATAACAGAGTTCGTGAGCAGAATTTTTCTTTAAATGGATTATTAGGTTTTGATTTATTCGGGAAAACAATCGGAATTATTGGAACTGGAAATATCGGAAAAGCATTTTCTAAAATTGCATTGGGCTTTGGCTGTAAAGTCTTGGCGTATGATATTGTTGAAAGTGATGAAATGAAAAAGGACGGCGTTTCTTTTGTTGGTTTAGAAGAAATATTTAAATCAAGCGATATTATCTCACTTCATTGTCCGCTGAACGATCAGACGAAACACGTTATTAATAAAACCTCAATTTCTTTTATGAAAGAGAGCGTCATGATTATAAATACCAGCCGTGGCGGATTGATAGAAACAGCATCGGTTATTGAAGGTTTAAAAGAAGGGAAAATAGGTTATTTAGGAATTGACGTTTACGAACAAGAGGAAAAATTATTCTTTAGAGATTTATCCGCAGATATTATTCAGGACGATGCGATTCAGCGTTTAATGAGTTTTCCGAATGTATTGGTAACAGCGCATCAAGCATTTTTTACCAACGAAGCTTTGACTCAGATTGCATTGGTAACTTTTAATAATATAAAGTCATTATTGACACAAAATGATATAGAGAATAAAACAGCGTTGCTAGTGTAAATTATCATGAATTTAAACATCAGATTATGAAAAATAAAATTCTGATTTTAATTGCAATTTTGGCATTCTATTCCTGTCAAAATAAAGACAATTCGAAAAATATTGTAAAAACAATTGTTCAAGATACATTATCTAAAACACTTGGAGGAACAGCAGATTTAAGCGAAGTTACTTCAAAAGAAGATAAAGCAGTAGAGTTAATCCGTAAACAATTACTGGTTTTATTAAAGAATGATATTCCTGCGCTGACAAAAGACGATCGTTATTTTTATTATGATGCTTTTGATTTAAATAACGATAATAAAAACGAATATTTTGTTGGTTTCTCAAACTCTTATTTCTGCGGAAGTGGAGGTTGTTCTGGTTATATTTTGAATAATGACGGAAGTGTAATAAATCGTTTCACTGTAACCGATTTTCCAATTTATGTGACGACTTCATCAACAGAAAAATTTTATGATTTGATATTTCAAAGCGGAGGGAAATTTCATCTTCTAAAAATGAAAAGCGGAAAATATCCATCCAATCCGTCTGTTCAAGAAGTTATAAAAGGCGATGTTCCAAAAGAGAGTACAAAGGTTTTGGATATTCAAGGTAAGAAGTTGGAGAAGTATTCGTTTTAAATTGTGGATTAGTATAAAAAAATGAAACCCGACAGGTTTTTAAAACCTATCGGGTTTGAATATTATAAAATCCAACTTGGAATTTGGAATTTCAATTTTGGAATTTATCCAACTAGTTCCACAAATTTAAACTCGCCGTCAACGACAACTTTAGTTAAACCGTGTTTAGATAAGTTTTTCATAGAAGCATCCCATTTTTTACCGCTTAAGTTAGCTGTAATTTTTAGCTGCGTTAAATCCATTCTATTTTCATTTTTCGTAAGCAAGTCAATGATAAATTTTTCTTCATCAGAAAGTTCAATCTGAGCTTGTTTTTTCTCAGGACGCATTTGAGGGAACAATAAAACTTCCTGAATAGAAGCGTTGTTTGTTAAATACATAATCAAACGATCCATTCCAATTCCCATTCCAGAAGTTGGAGGCATACCATATTCAAGAGCTCTTAAGAAATCTTCATCGATAATTCCATTTGCTTCATCATCACCTTTTGCAGCCAAACGCATCTGATCTTCAAAACGTTCTCTTTGATCGATTGGGTCATTTAATTCAGAATAAGCATTTGCGATTTCTTTTCCGCAAACCATTAACTCAAAACGCTCAGTCAAATCTGGATTATCGCGGTGCTCTTTACAAAGCGGAGACATTTCTTTAGGATAATCAGTAATGAAAGTTGGCTGAATGTAATTTCCTTCACATTTTGCTCCAAAAATCTCATCAATCAATTTTCCTTTACCCATTGTTTCGTCAACCTCGATTCCCATTCCTCTTGCTGCTTCAAACAATTCCTGCTCTGTTTTTCCAGAGATATCAAAACCAGTAAAATGTTTGATAGAATCTGTCATTGTAACGCGTGCATAAGGCGCTTTAAAATTGATTGTATGTTCGCCAAAAGTAACTTCGCTTGTACCATTTACAGCAATTGCACAATGCTCTAATAAACCTTCAGCAAACTCCATCATCCAGTTGTAGTCTTTGTAAGCTACATATATTTCCATTGCAGTAAATTCAGGATTATGCGTTCTATCCATTCCTTCGTTACGGAAGTTTCTAGAGAACTCATAAACACCTTCAAATCCACCAACAATTAATCTTTTTAAGTATAACTCATTCGCAATACGCATGTAAAGCGGAATATCAAGCGAATTATGGTGCGTGATAAATGGTCTTGCCGAAGCTCCACCAGGAATTGATTGTAAAACAGGAGTGTCTACTTCCAAATATCCAGCGTCGTTAAAATATCCACGCATCGCAGTAAATAACTTTGTACGTTTAATGAAAGTTTCTTTAACCTGCGGATTTACAGTTAAATCTACATAACGCATTCTGTAACGCAATTCAGCATCATTAAATGCATCGTGTACATTTCCTTCTTCATCAACTTTTGGCAATGGTAACGGACGCAATGTTTTACTCAAGAAAGTAAATCCGCTCACACGAATACATTTTGCACCAACTTGTGTAGTGAACAATTCTCCTTCAATACCAATAAAATCACCTAAATCAGTTAATTTTTTGAATACTTGGTTGTACAAAGTTTTATCGTCACCTTCACATAAAACATCACGGTTTACGTACAATTGAATACGTCCCTCGCTATCTTGTAACTCAGCAAAACAAGCTTTACCTTGATCACGAACACTCATTAAACGTCCCGCAACGATAACCTTCTTACCCTCTTCAAATGACTCCTTTATCTGCTTAGATGTATGATTTACAGGAAAAAGATTAGCCGGATAAGGATTGATTCCTAAGTTGCGTAAGTTCTGAAGTTTTTCTCTTCTAATGATTTCTTGTTCTGATAATGCCATTTTGTGCTATTTTTTTAAGTGTGCAAAGATAAAATTTTTGTTTCAAGTTTCAACTCAAAGTGTTAAGGTTTTTTGCAGCAGAAATTTTCCATTTTTTCATGATAGTTTTGTCACGTGCCGAGAGCTATCAGAATGAAGTATCTTTTCCTTTCTAAAGAAGGGAGAAAAGGATCTGGGTTATATCAGAAATTTTGGTTTTTATAGGAAATACTATTTGTTTATAAATGGAATGTTAAAATTACCTTGCAGGAAATATCGGAGAAAGTTACTTTTACCCAATCATCAAAAACAGTTTAAAATTTGGATCTTTATTTATGAAAAGAAATTGGAATGCGCCTTATAAATTAATATTGGTTTTAATGTTTCTCTTTGTAAAAGGTTATACTCAAGAATTAATAATTGATGGTAATATGGAAGGATATAATGGTCTTTCTAATTTTGAGTATAAAGGCGGAGGCTATACAACTTTATCAGATCCACTGCTTGGAAATTCGATTCCAGGAAATAACGCGGTCACAAATAATCCTAAAAATTTTAATACGGGTTTTTTAGCAGTTGCAGATCATACTATCGGAATGGTTGATGGGGGACAAATGCTTGTTGTTGATGGAGGTAATTTAAGAAACGGACAATATTTTTGGAAAGCAGGATACGGCGGAAATGGATTTTGTGGATTAGCAATTGGTAAAACTTATACTTTTAGCTATTGGGTTCGGTCTATTTCATCTCAGGTTACTAGTCCCGCTTCACAAGCTGATATTAGAATTGATTTTTCTAATGCACAAGATATTCTTTTAGTTTCAGGAAAAACACAAGCTCCTTTACCAAATGATGGCTGGGAAAAAGTGACTTATAGGTTTAAGGCAACAGACTATTGTGTAAAAATTAATTTATGGGATAACAATATAAATTCTGTTGGAAATGATTTTGCTTTAGATGACTTTTCTTTACTGGAAGGTGTTCCTTTAACTGTTACCTATTCCTTAGCTTATGGCTCTAACGGAATCGAATTGTTCCCTTATGCTATTGGAGGAAACATAAACATTGCTTCATGCTCTCTTAGAGGACCAATTAATTCTGATAATCAACTTGAATTTAATCATCTCGTTCCTGGGAATTATAAACTTACAATGGTTGATATTGATGGGCAAACGGCTTCGTGCGATGTTGTAATTACCGCAAATCCTGATATGCTGGCAATAACAGGAAATGCCAATATATGCAGTGGAGAAAGTACAATTTTGACAGCAAGCGGTGGTAATTCAGTTTATCAATGGTATTCATTCCCTACGGACGATTCCATAATAGATGCTACCAGTGCCGTGCAAAATGTTAATCCAAAAGTTAATACAACTTATACCGTTAGTTCTGCACCAGCTCCAGGAATGGAGAATGTAATCTATAATGGTGATTTTTCAATGGGAAATACAGGTTTCGGGACACTTTACAAATACTATCCTACCAATTTTGGAGATACACCACAAGCGTATAGTGTTGAAGATAACCCTCACGATTGGGATCCAAAATTTTTGAATTGTGGAGATCATACTACGGGGAACGGAAATATGCTGGTTGTTAACGGTGCTGATAATCCTATTGCTGGTTCTGGATCATCACTAGTTTGGTCACAAACAGTGAGTCTTGTAGGTACTAAAGATTATGTTTTTAGTTTTTGGGTAAAATCATTATCCAAAGAAAATCCAGCAAAGCTAATTGTAATAATAAATGGTTCTATTTACAATATTATTCCCTTTGATGCACCTGGAGATGATGCCTGTGGAAACTGGGTAAAATATTCCGTAAATTATTTTTCAGGATGGTTGTCAAATCTAGCGGGTGTTCAAATTTGGGATGTGACAAAAACTTTTATTGGTAATAATTTTGCAATAGATGATATTTCATTAGTAGCTGTAACTCCAATAGCGTATGCCAACCATAGTATAACGATTAATCCATCAGAAAAACCCATTTTAGAAAATGGTCTTATTACTGAAAATGAATTACAAATTAAATGGAATGCACTACCACAAGCAACTGGATATGAAATAAGTTATAGTATTAATAATGCGGCACCAATTAGTGGTGGTATAATTACAAATACTACCTATTCAGTAAACGGACTTAATCCTGGTGATAATGTAAAATTTGTAGTGAAACCTATAGGTGTTGGATGTTTTGAAGCCACAGAACTGATAACGAATACTTATTTGCCATGTCCTGTGCCTACGATAAGTGTTGTTAGTCAGCCTACTTGTTTAAAACCTGTTGGGAGTATAAAATTAAACACTCCAATAGGCACTGAATATGAATACAGTATAAATGGAATCGACTTTCAATCGGACGTTTTATTTACAGATCTTACCGAGGGTAATTATTCAGTCACTATTCACAATAAAACAACTGGCTGTAAATCTGTTAGCAATTTAATTGCGATAAATTCCCCAAGAGCTGTTTTACCAGACATTGGAGCTTCGTATGCTTATCAGGATTGTGCTGTGCTTCTTAGTGCAAATTCTACCATAACAAACTCGACAATTGTTTGGAACGGACCATCTTTAGAAAATAATACACCGAATCCCGCTAAAGTTTCTGTTTCTGGAAAATTTACGGCAACTGTAACGGATTTAAATACAGGTTGTGATAATTCATTTGAGTTAAATGTAGTTATGCCAACTCCGCCTGCTGCACCGTCTGCAAATAGTGCTAATGCAACATGTTTTAATGCTTATGCCGAAATAATTGTAACATCTCCATTGGGCGCTAATTATGAATACAGTATTGATGGAATCAATTATCAGCCGAGCGTTCAGTTTTCTAACCTTATACCTAATAAATATGAGGTTACGGTTCGAGATGTTTTAACATCTTGTGTTTCTATTCCTAATACTGTTTTGCTAAATAAACCTGCAGTTGAAGCACCTCAAGCATTAGTAAATGATGATATATTATGTCAAAATAGTACTGCAGCACCTTTGGCAGTAACTGCTCTTCCAAATGCTACTCTTAACTGGTATGGAACATTTGCAACAGGAGGAACAGCTTCTAGTGTGCCCACGATTCCTTCAACTTCAAATTTAGGAATAATGACCTATTATGTGAGTCAGACAGTTGGTTTGTGCGAAAGTGAACGAACTCCAATAGAGATTAACGTTTCAGGAGTTGGCGAAAGTCCAGGATTTAGTGATTTTATTTTTTGTAAAGGAGATCAAGCGCCTGTTTTAGATCAAATTTCTCCTAAGGGGATAAAAGGAACTTGGGAACCAGCAACAATAGATAATTTAGAAAGCAAAAGCTATCATTTTACACCATTAGCCAATCAATGTGCGGTTGAACAGACCATTAATGTGAATATAAATTCTTCGACTCTAAATGATGTAACTTGGGAAGTTTCAGAGCCTTTTGAAGATTATCAGACTATAAAAATAATTGCATCTGGTGCTGGGAATTATTTGTACCAACTTGATAATGGAACACCGCAAAATAGTCCGTTATTTGAAAATGTAAAACAGGGTTATCATAAAGTTACCGTTTTTGATGTGAATGGATGTTCTGCACCAATTACACGAGATAAAATTTTAGTGATTAATCTTCCTAAATTCTTTACTCCTAATGGAGATAGCCATAATGATTTGTGGGATATTTCAAATTTGAGATTTCAAGACGGCGCATCTGTATTTATTTACGATCGATACGGTAAGTTATTGAAAGAGCTTTTTCCAGTAAAAGATTCAGGATGGGATGGTACTTTTTTAGGCAAGAATATGCCTTCTTCAGATTATTGGTTTGTTGTTTCTTATCTTGACAATGATGAGCGTAAAGAATATAGAGGACACTTTTCGCTAAAGAGATAATTTGGAGATTTCAAACAGGGATATTATTAACCCTTAAAACGAATCAAACAATTAAAAATAGTCTTCGTATATTTGATAAAAAATTGCAAATGATGAAATTATATAAATTACTTAGTTTTTCTTTTCTATTAGCGACATTAACAAGCTGTACTTTCACTGAAAACATTTATATCAACGATAACGGAACTGGAAAGTTCTCTGTAGACATGGATGGTTCTGCATTAATGGAAATGGCTGGTGATCAAATCGCAGGTCAAATGGGAGACGCTAAAAAAGATGTTGATACTACTTTTACTTTCAAACAAGTATTTGAAGAGAAAAAAGACAGTATCGCTAAGTTGTCGCCAGAAACACAGAAAGAGCTTAAAAAACTGGAGAATTTTGTAGTATCTACAAAAATGAGTTCAGAGAAAAAGCAGTTTCTAATGACAATGGCAACTGATTTTAAAAATGTAAACGAACTACAAGATATTTTACAAACTTTAAGCACATTTCAAAAATTAGAAGGAGGTGCAGCAGCAAATCCGCTTGGGAACGGTTTTGGAGATAATGGCAGTAAATTAAGTTATTCTTATGACGGAAAGAAATTTACACGAAAAGCAGTTATCGATCAGCAGAAAAAGGCAGCAAAAGTAAAAGATTCTGCTGGAGATATGTCTAAAATGATGTTTGCTTCATCTAGTTATATCGTGAAATACCATTTTCCAAAAAAAATAAAGAAAGTCTCTAACCCAACGGCTTTATTTAGCGATGATCGCAAATCAATTACAATTCAATACACTTTTACGGATTATATGGAGAATCCTGACAAACTAAACTTTGACGTTGAGTTTGAAAAATAATTAAAATGAATAAAAAAATCCAACTTCAGGATCTGGGAAAAAGAGATTATAAATCGACTTGGGAATATCAGGAAGAAATTTTTAAGGACATAGTCGATTTAAAAATCAAGAACAGAAGAGAAGAACTTGATCTGCCAACACCAAATTATTTATTATTTGTTGAGCATCCTCACGTTTATACTTTAGGAAAAAGTGGCGATCTTGAAAACTTGTTATTAAACGAAAAACAATTAGAAGCCAAAGGAGCGACTTTTTATAAAATCAATCGTGGCGGTGATATTACGTATCATGGACCTGGACAAATTGTAGGTTATCCGATACTTGACTTAGAAAATTTCTTTACCGATATTCATAAATACTTGCGTTTTTTAGAAGAATCAATTATTCTAACTCTAGCAGAATACGGCTTGGAATCGGGCAGGAGCGAAGGAGAAACTGGAGTTTGGCTTGGTGTTGGGACTCCGTTTGCACGCAAAATCTGCGCAATGGGCGTTCGCGCTTCACGCTGGGTAACTATGCACGGATTTGCTTTAAACGTAAATGTCGATTTAGGATATTTTGACAATATTATTCCTTGTGGCATTCGCGGAAAAGGCGTTACATCATTAAACGTCGAACTTGGTGTAGAAAAAGTTGATGAAGAAGAAGTAAAAGCAAAAATCACCAAACATTTAAAAGAGCTATTTGAAGCTGAATTTGTTTAAATAATCTTCTAAAATATAAACCGTTTCAAGTTTTTTTGAAACGGTTTTTTTATTTTCTTCCAATAAAACAAGACTATTTCAAGATAACCGAAGTTTGTTCTGCCTCTAAATGGGATTTCAATATTTAGATAGAAAGCTGTTTTTTTCTAAAATTGTATTCAAAAGTTTTAAAAACTATTTAGCAAAAGTTAAGATTTTGAAAGGATGGCAAATTGCGCAACTTTTGTAATTCCCGCCAGTATTTATGCTAAATTTGAAACATTACTAATAAAGTTTAATCAAATCTAATTTCATTGCTTATGAGAAAAATCTACTTATTATGTTTTCTTTTTATTCTTAATGGTCTTTTTGCTCAAAAGAAAGATAAATTATATCCGATTACGGTTTATGAAAAAGTGTGGCAGGAAAAAAACAGTGATGCCAGATTAAAACTAATTAAATTGATTTGGTTAGAAGACAGTACTTTTGAAGATCCGTCTGCATCTACAAAAGGAATTGCCGCATTTAATAATGTTATTAACGAATTTTACAAAAAGAATCCAGATGCAGTTTTAACGTCGGGAACCAAAATTGTAAAAGACAATTATGTAACCTGGGAATGGAAAATTCTTGATTCTAAAAACAATCTTATAATGGCTGGCCGCGATTTTGCACGTTTAAATGGCAAAGGGCAAGTAAGTAAAATTATTGGTTTTTGGGATAAAGGAGCAGCTCTATCTGAAGCGGATATTTTGAAAAACTTAGAAGCCGATAACTTAAAAGTAGTAGCAAAATATTACGAAAGCCTTTTTAAAACAAGAGATTTTGATGCTTTGGCTACGGTAGTAGCAGATGGCGCAGTTTACAGTCAAGCAATAGGTTTACCTTATGGAGGAACTTATATTGGCTTTAGCGAATGGACTAAAATGTTCACAAAATCAACAGAGTTTTTTGATTTACAAATAGAGAAAGAACCAACTTATTTTAGCGATGCTTCTAAAAATGAAGTTATCATTTATTTTACAATAAGCTGTAAAGCTAAAAAATCAGGTAAAACAATGTCGGTTCCAATTTCAGAACATTTCGATTTAAAAGACGGAAAAATTACGGCAGTAAGACCGTTTTATTACGATACAAAACAATTTGCTGAGTTTTTGAAAAGTAAGAAGTGATTAGTGAATAGCAAACAGTGACTAGTAAATTAGTTAAAAATAGAAACGACCTAAATAGGTCGTTTTTTTATTAAAATAAATCGAGTTCTAGCTGGTCTGGTAAAAGTCTAAAACTCATCCTATGATATTTTGTGGTTCCAAATTCTTTAATAGCTTCACGGTGCTCTTTTGTCGGATATCCTTTGTTTTGTTTCCAGTTGTACATCGGGAATTCTTCATGAATTTGATCCATATATTCATCGCGATATGTTTTAGCCAAAACAGATGCTGCAGCAATGCTTAAATATTTACCATCACCTTTTATAATACTCTGATTTGGAATCGATTTTAAAAACGTAATCTCTTCTTGAGAAAACTGTTTTCCAAAAGTATTTTTAAGTCCAAGTTTGGCATTTAAAGAGCGATTTCCATCGACAATAATAAATTCTGGAGTATGTTTTAATTTCAAAATGCATTCTTGCATTCCTTTCATCGAAGCATTAAGAATATTTATTTCGTCAATTTCATCTGGGAACAAATGAGTAACAGCATAACACAAAGCTTCTTTTTCTATAATAGGCCTTAAAAGAGCTCTTGCTTTTTCTGATAATTGCTTACTATCATTTAAAATTGCATTTTCAAAATGTTCGGGTAAAATTATAGCAGCGGCAGTAACTGGACCAGCGAGACATCCTCTGCCAGCTTCGTCAGTTCCAGTTTCTAAAACAAATCCTGAGAAATTTTTTTCGAGCATTTTTTTAGGTTTTTAATAACAAATTAGATGAAATTTTCAGCAAAAATATTCGTTTTCGTACTGTCAGCCAAGGCAATTATATAAAATGAAGTGTTTTTTTCTTTATTTGTTTTTATAATTTACCTTTGCTTAGCAAATTTGTCAAAATAAATTTATACAAAGCCATCAAATGAGAATATTCATTTTTCTATATCTATTAGTTGTACCAACTTTATTGTTTTCTCAAGTAAAAAAACCTGCTCCTAAAGGTAATTTAGATATGAATACGGAATATTCTAGTATTACAGATACCGTAAAAAAGAAAAAACAAAAAATAGCAACAATTGATCAGTATAAAATTGTTACACTAGAACACGATACGATTTATGTAGATACGTCTCTGACTATTAAAAGTGCTTACAGACAAAATCATCTTAGAAAAGATCTTTTTGGACTTCAGGAATTTTCTAATATCGGACAACCTTTAAATACATTACAGTATAGTTTGACTAGTTTTTCGCCATATCCAGAAATTGGTTTCAGCGGAAAACATTCTAATTACATGCAGGCAGATCAAATAAGATATTATTCGGCAGCAACACCGTTTACAGAATTGTTTTTTAACACAACAATTAATAAAGGGCAAAATGTAGATTCTTTTATAACATTAAACGTTTCTAAAAATCTTAATTTCTCAATTGCATATAAAGGTTTAAGATCTGAAGGAGACTATAATAATCAATTGGTTAGTGCTGGAAATTTCAGAATGACAGCAAGTTATGCTACAACCAGCCGACGTTATGCAATTAATGCTCATTATACCTACCAAGATATTATGAACGAAGAAAATGGTGGGATTACAAACGATTCAAATTTTGAAAGCGATAATCAGGATTATAAAAACAGACAAAGGTTGCAAGTTTATTTGACTGATGCAGAATCGATGTTAAAAGGGCGAAGATTATTTTTCGATCATGCATTCAGGGTAAATCCAAAAGATGGAAGCAATAATTTATACATAACGCATCAGTTTAATTACGAGAACAAAGGATACGAATATAAACAGCCAACGATAATTTCTACAGTTACAGATAACGACAACGTAAGTACACGTATACAACGTTTCGGCGATTCGTATGTAACCAGCAATATGAACGACCATACTAAATATGAACGACTTTATAACAAAGTTGGAGCGGCTTACGAAAATTCGCTTTTAGGTAAGTTTATATTTTTTGTAGACGATTACAGATCAAACTACAAGTATGAGCGAATTATTGTAGACAGTTTAGGAAATGCAGTTCCGGACAATTTGTATTTACAGTTCAATAATTTTGGTGCGCAATATGAATATCAGAAAAATAAATGGAATGGTAGATTTTTGTATTCAAGATCAATTACAAATCAGTCGCTTTCAGATTTAGATGCTAAGTTGAGATACGATATGAGCGATAAAATTAAATTTGATTTTAGATATCGTAACATTAACAAACTGCCAAATAATAATTATAATTTGTATCAAAGTAGTTGGGTTTCATACAACTGGTCGAACGATTTTAAAAATGAAAAGATTAACTCGCTTAGTGCCGAAATTACAACTCCTTGGTTAACAGGACAAGTTCAATATACAGTATTGAAAGATCATTTGTATTTTACAGATGCTGCAAACGATGAGCAAAAGGCAAGCGGTGAGCAAATAGTAAAGCCATTTCAATATGGAAATGTGATTAATTATTTGGAAATAAAAGCTAGCCGCGAATTCAAATTTGGAAAATTTGCATTAGATAATACACTTTTATACCAAAAAGTAGATCAGTCAGATTTAATTTTAAATGTGCCTGATTTTGTAACTAGAAATACATTTTATTATTCAAATCATTTCTTTAAAAAGGCATTGTACATGCAAACAGGGCTTGTATTTAATTATCTTACGAAATATTACGGAGATGATTATAATCCCGTTATTGCTGAATTTTTTGTACAGCAAGAGAAAAAAACAGGCGGTTTTGCAACATTCGATTTTTTCATAAATGCTAGAATCCGCCAAACTCGCTTTTATTTAAAAGCAGAACATTTTAATGCTTTGTTCTCGCAAAGTAATTATTATGCAGCGCCACACAATCCTTATCGTGATTTTGTTTTGCGTTTTGGTTTAGTTTGGAATTTCTTCCAATAAAAACTTACTAATTAGAACCACATATTAAACTTAAATAAAAATGGACTTTTCAAATAATATTTTAGAAACAATTGGTAACACACCATTGGTAAAGCTCAATAAAATTGTTGCTGAAATTGATGCGTTAGTATTGGCAAAAGTCGAAACCTTTAATCCGGGTAATTCTGTAAAAGACAGAATGGCGGTGAAAATGATTGAAGATGCAGAAGCTGATGGACGATTAAAACCTGGTGGAACCATTATTGAAGGAACTTCTGGAAATACCGGAATGGGACTTGCACTTGTTGCAATCGTAAAAGGATACAAATTAATTTGTGTTATCTCAGACAAACAGTCAAAAGAAAAAATGGATATTCTTCGTGCTGTGGGCGCAAAAGTTGTAGTTTGCCCTACAGATGTTGAACCAACAGATCCACGTTCATATTATTCGGTTTCTAAACGTTTAGCAGAAGAAACACCAAATTCATGGTATGTAAATCAGTACGATAATATGTCAAATTCATTGGCGCATTATGAGCAGACTGGACCTGAAATCTGGAAACAGACAGAAGGGAAAATTACACACTTTGTTGTAGGAGTAGGAACAGGAGGAACTATTTCTGGTGTTGGAAAATATTTGAAAGAGAAAAATCCAAATATCAAAATCTGGGGAATTGATACTTATGGTTCAGTTTTCAAAAAATATCATGAAACAGGGATCTTTGACGAAAACGAAATCTACTCGTACATAACAGAAGGTATTGGAGAAGATATTTTACCTAAAAATGTTGATTTCTCTCTAATTGATGGATTTACAAAAGTTACCGATAAAGATGCAGCTGTTTACACTAGAAAAATTGCTTTAGAAGAAGGTATTTTTGTTGGAAATTCAGCTGGAGCTTGTATTAAAGGTTTGTTGCAATTAAAAGAGCATTTCAAGCCAGATGATGTTGTCGTGGTATTATTTCACGATTCTGGAAGCCGTTATGTAGGTAAAATGTTCAATGACGATTGGATGCGTGAACGCGGATTCTTAGAAGAAAACATAACAAAAGCAGAAGATGTAATCAAAGATCATATTGATAAAGAATTAATCGTTGTTCGTACTGAAGAATTGGTTTCGCATGCAATCGAGCGTATGCGTAAATATAAAATTTCTCAAATTCCAGTTGTAGATATTAATGGTTTTGTAGGTTCTGTTGACGAAACTGATTTATTTAGAAGTTATGTTGCTGATAAAAATGTAGCCGAAAAACCAATTAAAGAAGTAATGGGAAAACCTTTCCCAATTGTGAAGTTAGGAACTCCAATTGAAGAAGTTTCAAAATTATTTTCAAAAGAAAATGATGCTGTTTTGGTGGATTTAGGAAATGGACATCACCACATTATTACCAAATACGATATTATTGGCGCAATAAAATAAGCGCAATAAAATAAAATTAATCCATAAATCTTATTGTGAGAAACAATTTGATTTATGGATTTGTCTTTTAAAAATATAAAATGAATTTTACAGCAATTGATTTTGAAACAGCAACTGGTCATCATCCATGTTCGGTTGGAATTGTTACAGTTCAAAACGGAATTATCGTTGACGAATTTGTATCTCTAATTAAACCGCCAAATAACGAATACAATCCTTTTACTATTCGTGTTCATGGAATTTACCCTAAAGATACCATCAATGCAAAATCGTTCTTCCAGATCTATCCTGAGATTGAAAAGAGACTAAAAAACAGAGTTGTTGTAGCGCACAATGAAAGTTTTGACCGAAATGTTTTAATGAAGACAATGCTGTTACATGGTTTAAATTATGATGATTTAAACATTGCTACAAAATGGGAGTGTACTGTTAAAATCTATAAAGCAAAAGGCATAAAACCAACCAAATTAAGTGACTGCTGTCGCGAAATGAACATTCAGTTGAATCATCACGAAGCTTTATCAGATGCAAGAGCTTGTGCTAAGTTATATATGCTTCGTTAAATAATTTTTATTTTGTAAGAATAATATTAAAATTTAATTACTTTTAGATTTTGTAATTATACTATAAAATCTAAATGAAAGAAGACTTCCTTCATTATCTCTGGAAATTCAAGAAGTTTGATACCTTGAATTTAAAATCTGTTCAAAATGAACAAATTACCATTATCAAAACTGGTGATTATTTAGAACTTTCTGGCCCTGATTTCTTTAATGCACATATCGAAATTGGAAATCAAAAATGGGCTGGCAATGTAGAAATTCATTTAAAATCTTCAGATTGGTATTTGCACAATCACGAAAAAGATCCTGCTTATAAAAATGTTATTCTTCATGTAGTTTGGGAAAATGATACTGCTATTTTTAGAGAAAATAATACAGAAATTCCTGTTTTGGTTCTTAAAGATTATGTTTCAAAGGAAATAATCGAAAATTACAATGCTTTAGTTTCTCCGAAAACTTGGATTTCTTGCGAAAGACAATTAAAAGAAATCGATGGATTTGTTTTTAAAAATTGGCAGGAAAGATTGTTTTTTGAGCGCTTAGAGCGAAAATCTAAATTTATTTATCAATTACTGGAAGAAACCAATAATGATTGGGAAGCGGTCTTGTTTTGCCTTCTAGCGAAGAATTTTGGATTAAATACCAACGGAAATTCTTTCTTGCAAATCTCAAAAGCAATTCCGTTTTCAGTTATTAGAAAAGAGAGTTTTGAAGTCGAAAATCTAGAAGCGTTGCTTTTTGGAACTTCTGGTTTATTAGAAATAGAAAAAGAAGATGTTTATTATAAAGATTTGAGATTCCGTTATTTTTATTTGTTGCATAAATATCAAATAGAAAAAACATATGTAGATCCTGTTCAGTTTTTTAAACTTCGTCCAGATAATTTCCCTACAGTAAGACTTTCTCAATTGGCGAGTTTATATTATAAACATCAAAATCTTTTTTCAAAAATAATTGGTTTAAAATCGGTTGATGTGGTATATTGTCTGCTAAATGTTTCTGCAACTCCATATTGGCAAAATCATTATCAGTTTGATAAAGAAAGTCCAAAGAAATCAAAAATGCTTTCTAAGTCCTTCATTGATTTAGTAATTATAAATACAATTATCCCGCTTCAATTTGCTTATTCCAATATAATGGGGGAATCAACTGCTGAAGATTTAATTGATTTTATGAATGAAGTAGTTTCAGAGAAAAATGCCGTCATTGATAAGTTTAATTTGTTCGGAATAAAGTCTCAATCGGCATTTGAAAGCCAAGCGTTGCTTGAACTTAAAAATGAATATTGCGAACGAAAGGCTTGCCTAAAATGTGCTATTGGATTAGAGCTGCTTAAAAATAATTAGATAATTTGTACTTTTGTAATCCTGAGCAGTCAGGAATCTAAAAATCTATCCCTAGGCTTCGGTACTAAAATCTAAAATATAAAGATGTCAGCAATTTTAAAACTTAAATTCTTCTTTGAAAAATATGGTTTCCATGTTTCTTCAAGATTAGCAGATAAACTTGGAATGCGTGTTACGAGTGTGAGATTGTTTTTTATTTACATCTCTTTTGTTACAGCAGGTCTAGGATTCGGAGTTTATTTAACACTCGCTTTTTGGATTAGATTAAAGGATTTAATTCGCTCAAAAAGAACATCAGTATTTGATTTATAAAAAAAAGCTCCAAATGAAAATTTGGAGCTTTTTTGAAATATATAGTATATTATTCTTCAGTTTTGTCATTAAGTCTTGATCTCTGTTTACTGTATCCAAAGTAAACTAAAATACCAATCGCAAGCCATCCTAATGATAACAATTGAGCATCAATACTTAAATTGATAATTAAGTAAGTATTGATTGCAATTCCTAAAACAGCAATAACAGGTAAAGCAGGAACTTTAAATGTTCTGTTTAATCCAGGTTGTTTTACTCTTAAAATCCAAACAGCGATACAAACCATTGTAAAGGCAAATAAAGTACCGAAACTTGTCATATCTGCTAATTTATTGATTGGAGTAAAAGCTGCAACAGTTGCAATAATACCTCCTAAAATCATTAAGTTAGTTTTTGGTGTTCCAGAAATAGGATTTACTTTAGAGAAAACAGAAGGAATTAAACCATCTTTAGACATTCCAAGGAAAATTCTAGATTGTCCCATAATCATTACCATTAATACAGAAACTAAACCAATTGTAGCAGCAACTGTAATAATAAATCCTGCCCATCCTTGTCCAGCAATATCAAAAGCATAAGCAACAGGAGCTTTAATAGCTTCAGGATATTTTCCTAGCGGGTTAAAATCTTGGTAATTCATCATTCCTGTTAATACTAAAGAAACAAGAATATATAAAGTTGTACAAATTAGTAAAGAAGCAATAATAGCAAAAGGAACATCTTTTTTAGGATTGATAGCTTCTCCTGCTTGTGTAGAAACAGCATCGAAACCAACGTAAGCAAAGAAAATTGCAGCAGCTCCAGAAACAATCCCTCCAAATCCATAGGCATTGTGAGTAGTTTCTTTTTCAATAATTTGCGTTGCTTCAGGAATAAATGGGCTCCAGTTTGCTGTATTAATAAAGAAAAGACCAGCTATAATAACAAAGATTACTGCAGATACTTTAAGAATAACAATAGCGTTATTAGCTTTTGCAGCACTTTTTGTTCCTTTAATAAGTAGTGAAATAACTAAAATAACGATCAAGAAAGCGGGAAGATTCATAGAGAAACCTTCTCCAGTGTAACTCGCAGGATCTGTTGTAAGCCAGTCTGGGAGTTTGATATGAAACATTTTAAGTAATTTATTGAAGTACCCTGACCAAGAAACGGCGACGGTCATAGATCCCATAGCGTATTCAAGAATAAGTCCCCAACCAATTATCCAGGCAAAAATTTCTCCAATAGTACCATAAGCATATGCATAAGCAGATCCTTCAACTGGTAAAATGGAAGCAAATTCAGAATAGCAGAGAGCCGCAAAAACACAAGCAATACCTGCGATGATAAACGAAATTGCTAATGCTGGACCAGCATGATAATAAGCCCCAGTACCTGTAAGTACAAAAATTCCTCCACCGATAATGGCACCAACACCAATGGCAGTAAGACTCCATTTTCCTAGGACTCTCTTTAAATCACTTTTTTTCATATCGGCCTCAAAGGCTGATATAGGTTTAACTCTCCAAATTGACATACTATTTTATTGGTTTATTTGTTATTAAGTGCCAAATGTATTGTTTTTTGTAAAAAATAAAAACAAATATCATGTTTTAAGTTATAAAATCTTTATTTTTTTTACAGGACTCTCAAGAAACTTTCTTTAAGTATTGACATTCATTAAATTAATAAGAGTTTTATAAGAGATATGATAATTTTTTAAAAACAATTTTTCTTACTAATATTCTTAATAAATTTGAAAGATTTTTCTTATTTTGTTTTTAAAAGTATTTTTTATCATGCACTTTAAATCTTTAAAAAAGTTTTTCAACTTTACGAAACAACAGCGAACAGGCGTATTTATACTCTTCATTATTATAGTATCACTACAATTGTTTTATCTTTTATCGGATTTTAACATCAGAGAAAGCAAAAGCTCTGAAAAAGAGGAATGGCTTGCTCTTCAATCAGAGATTGATCAGGAGAAATTGACAAGTAAAAATGCAAAGCCTACAATTTATCTTTTTAACCCAAATTTTATTTCTGATTATAAAGGATATAAACTCGGAATGTCTGTTGAAGAAATTGACCGCTTAATGGCATTTCGTAAAGAAAATAAATATGTAAACTCAGCAGAGGAATTTCAAAAGGTTACGGGGATTTCAGATTCATTGCTAAATAAAATTTCTCCTCTATTCAAATTTCCAGATTGGGTTCAGCATTCAAATAATTTTAAAAAAGAGAAACGAGAATTTGTTGAAAGAACTTTTCCAAAGAAAGAAAAGCTTGAAATATTAGATATTAATCAAGCAACTCAAGAAGATCTCATGAAAATTTACGGTATTGGTGAAGGTCTGTCGTCTCGAATACTGAAACAAAAAGAAATTTTAGGTTCGTTTGTTTCAATGGAGCAAATGAAAGAGATTTGGGGACTTTCGCCCGAAGTTGTAAACGAATTAAATAGTCATTTTAAAGTTGTGATTCCTTCTTCTTTGAAGAAAATAAATGTAAACGAGGCATCATTAAAGGAGTTAGCCCAGTTTTCGTACTTTAGATATGGACTCGCCAAACAGATTGTAACTTATAGAAGTATGAATGGAAATTTTAATAATATTGAGGATTTAGCAAAAATTAAAGATTTTCCTGTTGAAAAAGCAAAAATAATTAGTTTATATTTGGAGTTCTAAAAAGAAACTAACTCATGAACTTTGATTACAACGAAACACAGCTAATGATTGCGCAGTCGATAAAAGACTTTGCAGAAAAAAATATTAGACCTTATACAATGGAATGGGATGAAGCACAAATTTTTCCAGTTCCGTTATTTAAGCAGCTTGGCGAGATGGGCTTCATGGGGGTTTTAGTTCCAGAAGAATATGGAGGTTCAGGTTTAGGGTATCACGAATATATTACCGTAATAGAGGAAATTTCAAAAGTAGATCCTTCAATTGGATTATCTGTCGCTGCGCACAATTCTTTATGCACCAATCATATTTTGACTTTCGGAAATGAAGAACAAAAGAAAAAATGGCTTCCAAAATTAGCTACAGCTGAATTTATAGGTGCTTGGGGACTTACAGAACATAATACAGGTTCAGATGCAGGAGGCATGAATACAACAGCGGTTAAAGATGGAGATCATTGGATTGTAAATGGTGCAAAAAACTTTATTACGCATGGTATTTCTGGTGATGTTGCTGTTGTAGTAGTGCGAACAGGAGAAAAAGGTGATTCTAAAGGAATGACAGCTTTTGTTTTTGAAAAAGGGATGAAAGGTTTTTCGTCTGGTAAAAAAGAGAATAAATTAGGAATGAGAGCTAGCGAAACAGCCGAATTGGTTTTTGATAATTGCCTTGTTCCAGATGAAAATAGATTAGGGGAAGTTGGTGAAGGTTTTATTCAGGCTATGAAAATTTTGGATGGAGGAAGAATTTCTATCGGAGCTTTGTCTTTAGGAATTGCTAAAGGAGCTTATGAAGCAGCTTTGAAATATTCAAAAGAAAGATATCAGTTTGGGCAGCCAATTAGTAATTTCCAAGGAATCTCTTTTAAGTTGGCAGATATGGCAACAGAAATTGAAGCTTCGGAATTATTGCTTCATAAAGCTGCTTTCTTAAAACAACAACATAAAGCAGTAACAACATCTGGCGCTATGGCGAAAATGTATGCTTCTGAGGCATGTGTTAAAATTGCAAATGACGCAGTTCAAATTCATGGTGGTTATGGTTATACCAAAGATTTTCCAGTAGAAAAATTCTACAGAGATTCTAAATTATGCACCATAGGAGAAGGAACAACAGAAATTCAAAAGCTTGTTATTTCTAGAAATTTGCTGAAATAGTAGAGTGTAAAGACTGAATTAAGTCTGAATAATCGGTTTTATTTCTATTTTTAGTCCTAAGGAGAAAAATAATTCATAATTTATAACTCATAATTAATAATTAATATATACATTTGCAGCCTTAACGAGAGGAGGTGTCTATATTATGTTAATTATACCAATTAAAGACGGAGAAAATATCGATAGAGCATTAAAGCGCTATAAAAGAAAATTTGATAAAACAGGAACTGT
>Ga0160502_100522_pt1 | contig 22415 bp, 25 predicted proteins | sample DIDnMG_14_FD_108237 | JGI IMG/M metagenome (GOLD analysis project Ga0160502, IMG submission 108237) | Enriched soil microbial communities from UW Madison campus, WI, USA - DID2933_E24_Xylan MG | ecosystem: Environmental > Terrestrial > Soil > Unclassified | place: USA: Madison, Wisconsin... | reverse complement strand
CTCCACCATCATCAAGAATCATGTTCAATGGTTTTCTGTCTTCACCAAAGAATAAAGTTTGCTCAATACACCAGTCAAATGACTCTTCATCAAGACCTTTCCAAGCATAAACTGAGATTCCAGCAGCAGCAATAGCAGCAGCAGCCTGATCTTGAGTAGAGAAAATGTTACAAGAAGACCAAGTAACTTCTGCACCAAGAGCAATTAAAGTTTCGATCAAAACAGCAGTTTGAATCGTCATGTGTAAACATCCAGCGATACGAGCACCTTTTAATGGTTGTTCGTCTTTGTATTCAGCGCGAAGTGCCATTAAACCTGGCATTTCAGCTTCAGCTAGTTCAATTTCTTTTCTTCCCCAAGCCGCTAGAGAAATGTCTTTTACTTTATAAGCCACATAAGGCGTAGTTGTAGTACTCATTTATATTATATTTGTATAATTGTAAATTTTTTGCAAATTTAAGGAATAGCTTTTGAATTTTACTATTTTCTGTAAGATTTGTGAAATCTTTAATTTCTTAATCCTTAGAATGTTAGTTTGAAAATCGTTTTTAAACCATATAAGTGATATAAGTTCATTTAAAATGGTTCCATAACTATGCACTTTTATAAGGAATTGCTTAAATTTACTTAACTCATTTTTTAACCAAAAGTTATTTGTCCTTAAATTATTTATTTTGATTGAAAAAAATTAAAAAGAATAATTTTATAATTAACCATTTACAATTTATAATTAAAAAGAAATGCCTCTATTTCAGACCATACAATTTGATGAAACAACCAAAATCTTAATTTGGGAAATAACAGAATCTTTAGAAGAGTTATTGAGCAAAGTTGTGTTGAAAGAGAAAACACAGAAGAGATTGGACGGAATGAAATCACAAATGCATCAGCGTGCTTTTTTGAGTGTTCGTATGCTGATTCAGGAAATGGGTTTTACTGATAAAGATTTGCATTATGATGAATTCGGGAAACCGTATTTTGATTGCCATAATCATATTTCAATTACGCATTCGTATCATTTTGCGGCAATAATTATAAGCCACGAAAAAGTTGGAATAGACATGGAATTGCAACGCGAAAAAATTCAGAGAATTGCGGATAAATTCACAGATTATGAGTGCGATTATTTAGATCCATCAGCTACTGAAGAATATATAAAAAAACTTACCGTTATCTGGGGAGCCAAAGAAGCAATCTTTAAAATTAGAAATGAAAAAGGTATAAGTTTTAAAGATCATATCAATGTGAGCAACTTTTCTTTAGATAAAACCCAAACGCAGGCAAGTCTTCATTTTGATGATTTGATAAAGGACTTTAATGTACATTATCAGGAAATTGAATCGGATAATTTTGAGGGCAAGTTTACTTTGGTTTATGCTTTTGAAAAATAATCACAAAGTTTGGTCATTGCGAGGAACGAAGCAATCTCATTTGCTAAATCAATCATAGTGGGGGTTGCTTCGTTCCTCGCAATGACTTTGCAGGGCGATTAAACTTCACTTTCTTTTTGTCTGTGCTGAAACATACTCATAAATAAAAAAGTGCTCATTTTACGGGCACGTCTTTTTAGTGTTTCGGCGTTTTCTCCTTCAAAATGCTCATCAATAGTTTGAAACCAATGATTGAGCCAGATTCCAAATTCGTTTGCGGTGATTTTTTCATTAAAATGTGCGTCAACTTCATTGTGTACAGCGTGCGGATTGCCTTTATATTTACGAACGCCAAATAGATTTGTCTCCCAAAAATCAGTTAGTTTTTCGAGGTGCAAATCCCAGTCGGTTATCATTTCATTAAAATAAAAGCCGATTTCTCGATCGGCTCTTATTTTAGCATAAAACTGATGAACCAAAAAGGAAACATCAGTTCTATTTTCTATTTGTTTTTTCATAGAATCAAACTATTTAAAAGTATAAAAAACAAACTTAAAGTTCCGCTTAACATAATAAGATTGAAAACTACTTTGTGTTTCATTTGTGCTAATATAGAAGTGTTTGCGAAAACACAAGCCAAAACTATAATTGCTAGTTGAATCATTTGAGGAATAGAAGTTCCGTTAGCTAAAACATACATAGCCGCAGCGCCTCCTAAACAGCTTTGTCCAATTACTGCCATTGCAGCAGAACCCATATAATTTCTATTGAAAATGTCGAATGTTGTTTGGTATAGTGTCATGATATTCAGATTTTTATATGACAAAGATACGCCTGCAATACAACTGCATTTTATGATTAAAATCATAAAACGAGAACTTTTTTATCTGTATACTTTTCGATTAATAATCTTCAATTCGCCTTTTTTCTCCAATGCTTTTATGGCTCTAATGACTGTTTCTACTCGTAAACCAGTCAAATCTCCAATTTGCTGTCTTGTGAAATTAATAAGATAACCGTTTTTGTCTTTTTGAAAATTAAAATAAGCAATTCCGTGATCGATGAGTTTTAAAACGCGATGTTCGGGTTCGTGTGTCGAAATTTCGGCAGCCATAATTGATTTGTAATACAATCGCTGTGCAAGATTCTCAATGATTTTAATACTCACTTTTGGATTTTCTTCCAATAATTTCATGAAGTTTTCTTTTGGAAGAATGAAGATTTCAGCATTTTCAACAGCAATGGCATTCGCAGGATATTTTTGATTTAAAAATAGGGGAGGTTCGCCAAAAGATTGTCCGTTATAAAAAATGCCTTGAATAAATTCGCGTCCATCATCATTATAATTACTCATTTTGACTTCACCAGAAATAATCTGATAATAGTTTAAAGGAAGATTGCCTTCTTCAAAAACAATATCGTTTCGATCAAAAGATTTTTTGGTTACGCCGTATTTCTGTAGTAATTCAATTGTAATCATAATGTATTATTTGCGTTATCAAAAGACATTAGACAAATATAATTCATTCAAAATAGTTCTTCTCCATTAAAAAACTTTTACTTTTACACCCACGATGCAAGAACAAATACTCACTATTCGACAACAAATTTTAGAGGCTAAAAGTAACGGTCAGAAGCTACTGGCAGTACTTTTGGATCCAGATAAAATTGTATTGGAAAATTTAGGTCATTTAATCGAAAAAATTACTCAGTCACCTGCTACTCATATTTTTGTTGGAGGAAGTATTGTTCAAAACAATATTTTAGAAGAATTAATATTGGAGTTAAAACAAAAAACAAGTTTGCCCGTTATTTTGTTTCCAGGAGATCCTTCGCAAATTTCTTCAAAAGCTGACGGTATTTTGTTTCTTTCTTTATTATCAGGAAGAAATCCAGATTATTTGATCGAGTATCAAGTCCAAGCAGCTCCGATTCTTAAGAAAACCAATCTTGAAGTAATTTCTACAGGATATATTTTAATAGAAAGCGGTAACGAAACTGCTGTTGCTCGTGTTAGCAAAACAAAACCATTAAGCCGTGAAAATCTTGATTTGGTTTTAGCAACTGCTCTTGCAGGAGAAATGTTAGGAAATCAATTGATTTATTTAGAAGCGGGAAGTGGAGCAAAACAATCCGTTCCAACAGAAATGATTGAGTTAATTGCGCAAAATATTGAAATTCCTATTATTGTTGGTGGAGGAATTGTAGATTTGCAGGGAATTCAAAAAGCCTATAATGCTGGTGCAGATTTGGTTGTTATTGGAACAGCTTTTGAAAACAACAGTCATTTTTTTGAATCATAAATGCCATTAACCAAAAACAATTTCCATGATAGATTTTTTTCTAGAAAGTTATAAGAACGCCCCATTATGGCATATTGCTTTGGAGTTTTTAGTCTTTGTTTGTGGAATTTTGAGTGTATGGTTTGCTAAAAAAGAAAATATTTGGGTTTATCCAACAGGATTAATTGCTACGGCAATATCAGTTTATTTGCTTTATGTGGCCGGTTATATGGGAGACATGATTATCAATGCCTATTTTTCAATTATGAGTATTTATGGTTGGTATGTTTGGGCAAAAGGAGGAACGACTGAAGACAATCTGCCAATAACTCGTACAACCTTTAATGAAAAAATAATCGGAATCTTACTGTTTATTGTGACGGTTTTTGTAGTTTTCGGCATTTATAAATATTTTGGTTACGAAATTCATCACGACAATTATGTTGACATGATTTCGTCTGGAATATTTTTTGCAGGAATGTGGTACATGGCCAGAAAAAAAATAGAAAACTGGACACTTTGGATTATTGGTGATATTATTGTTGTGCCTCTCTACGCTTATCGTGGTTTAGGGATGTTGTCACTTCAATATATAATTTTTACAATTTTGGCTATTTCAGCTTATTTAGAATGGAGAAAGATCTTAGACAGCAAAAAACAACCATCATAAAAATTGCTTTGTTTGGACCTGAAAGTACAGGAAAAACAACCTTAGCAAAACAGCTTGCAGATTACTATGAAACCGAATGGGTTCCTGAATTTGCGCGTGATTATCTGCAAGAAAAATGGGAGGAAAATAAGCATATTTGTGTAGCTGATGACATGATGCCTATTGCGTACGGTCAAACGGCATTAGAAAATGAAAGATTAAAAAAGGCAAAAAAATACCTCTTTTGCGATACTAATCTAATGGTAACCAAAGTATTTTCTGAAATATATTATGGTTTTTGTGATCCGCTTTTAAACGAAGCGGCATTGAATCACGAATATGATTTGGTTTTTTTAACAGATATTGATGTTCCGTGGGAGAAAGATGATATTCGCGATACTCCAAACGGAAGAGAAACTGTATTTTCTGTTTTCAAACAAACTTTAATTGATACCAAAAAGCCTTTCATAACATTGTCAGGAGACAAAGAAACACGTTTGGAAAAAGCAATTACTATTGTTAATAATTTGACTATTGCGAAAGAAAAAGGTTTTTCATCTTCCGATTTTATTCAAATCTATGAGAGAGGAATTCCTTTTGAAAATATTTTAAAACAGCTTGAAATTTTTGATAACGGAATAGCAAAGAGTAATCTTGTAAGTCCTGCAACAATTGGAAATGGAATTTTAAGTTTATCTGAAGCTGATTTCCTAGAAAAAGCTTCTTTTTTTGATAATCAAAAAGAAAAATTAAAGATCAAAAAATTTGTTCCAGCTTCTGGTGCTGCAACAAGAATGTACAAATTCTTAACAGCTTTTTTGAATGATTTTGATATTAAAAGAGAAACAATAAATGCGTATATCAATAGAAAAAATGATAAAGAACTTGCTATTTTTATTGTTGGTATGGAGAAGTTTCCTTTTTTCGAAGCAATTGATAAAAAATTAAGAGAAATTTATCCTGATTTTGAATCTTTAGATAGAGATTATAAAAATTATTATTTTATAAAATTACTGCTGTCGCCAGATTATTATAATTCGGCAAATAAGCCTAAAGCTGTTTTGCCCTTTCACCAATATAAAACGCATATTGCCAATCCAATTGAAGAACATTTAAATGAATGTATTCATTATGCTACTTCAGAAAAGGTTTCTAATTTGCATTTTACCGTATCAGAAATTCACCAAAACTTATTTTATAAAGGAGTTGATGAGGTTATAGAAAAAATTGAAGAACCATCTGGAGTAAAAATTAATATTGGATATTCATATCAAAGTAAAAGCACTGATTCTATTACTATTGATGAGAACAACAAATTGGTAAAAGATAAAAATGATAATTTAATCTTTAGACCAGGCGGACATGGAGCTTTAATTGAAAATTTAAATAATCTTGATGCCGATGTAATTTTTATAAAAAATATTGATAATGTAATTCAGAATCATATTGAGAAAACTACATTGTATAAAAAAGCTTTGGCAGGTGTTTTGGTGGAAATGCAGCAAAAAGTTTTCTCTTATTTGAAAGCAATCGATCAGAATGAAATTCAAGAAAATCATGTAGAAGAAGTTGTTTTATTTTTAAAAGAAAAGTTAAACATTGAGATGAGTAATGATTTCAATAAATTTACTTTTGAAAATAAGATATATAAGATCAAAGAGATTTTAAATAGACCAATCCGTGTTTGCGGAATGGTGAAAAATGAAGGCGAGCCTGGCGGCGGTCCGTTTTGGGTAATGAATGATAAAGGCGTAATTTCTCTTCAAATTGTTGAAACTTCTCAAGTAGATTTAACTAATAAAAAACAACAGACTATTTTAGCCGAATCCACACATTTTAATCCGGTAGATTTGGTTTGCGGTATAAAAAACTACAAAAACGAAAAATTTAATTTACTTCAATTTGTAGATCAAAATACAGGTTTTATTGTAGAGAAAAGTGTTGATGGAAAAGCGGTTAAAAATTATGAATTACCAGGTTTATGGAATGGTTCAATGGCAAATTGGTTAACGGTTTTTGTTGCTGTGCCTTTGATTACTTTTAATCCTGTAAAAACAGTAAACGATTTGCTAAAGGCAGCGCATCAACCACAATAATAAAATGGATTCAGAAAAAATCATATCAGAATTAAACTTTAAAGCCGTCCGCAGCAGTGGTTCGGGCGGACAAAACGTAAATAAAGTTTCGTCAAAAGTAGTTCTGAATTTTGATTTGAATGCTTCTCAAGCTTTATCTGATGAAGAAAAATTGCTTTTAAAAGAAAACATATCGGCAAGATTGACTTCTGAAAATATTTTGATATTGAATTGTGATGAAGATAGAAGTCAGCTTAAGAACAAGGAAATTGTTACTAAACGATTTTTAGAAATCATCAAAAAAGGATTGTATGTTCCGAAAGTCAGAAAAGCAACTAAAGTTCCGAAAGCAGTAATTAAAAAAAGAATTAAAGATAAAAAGAACATTTCGGACTTGAAACAATCAAGAAGAAAACCCGATTTTTAGTATTAAGTCTGTAGAATTAAGTATTAAGAAATCCAAAAATGAAAAATCTTAATACTTAATACATTTATCTTAATACTTTTTTATATTTGCATTGTCTCAAAGGGGTGCTCTAAATAACGAGCTGAGATCATACCCAAAGAACCTGAGCGAGTAATGTTGCTAAGGGAAAAAACGACACTATCGAGCGTGCACACTTTATTTTGTCGTGAAACACATTTATTAATTTAACAAAAGAATAATTCCCCCTTTTATTCGTAATTTTTTACGAATGAAAACTATTTTTAAAGGTACTAAGGTACTAAGTTGCAAAGGTTCTAAGGTTCAAAAAATGAGCAGAACCAAATCTATTTTCTTTCTTCTTTCTTCTAGTTTCTTCACACTATTTTCTTTTGCACAGCAGCAAGATTCTACCAAAGTTAATCAGCTTGATGATGTGTTGGTTTCGGCAGTTCGTGTTACTTCTAAGACTCCTGTGAGTTTTAGTAATATGGATAAAAAAGAAATTAAGTATAGAAATTTAGGTCAGGATATTCCTGTTCTGATGAACTATCTTCCTTCGGTTGTAACAACTTCAGATGCTGGTAACGGTGTTGGTTATACCGGAATTAGAGTACGTGGAAGCGATGCTACGCGTGTAAACGTAACGATAAATGGAATTCCGTACAACGATGCGGAAAGTCAGGGAACGTTTTGGGTTAATATGCCCGATTTTGCTTCTTCTGTAGAAAGTCTTCAGTTGCAACGAGGAGTTGGAACATCTACAAATGGGGCTGGTGCGTTTGGCGCGAGCTTAAATATGCTAACTGACAGTTATGCTAATAAAGCTACTGGCGAAATTTCAAGCTCTGCGGGATCATTCAATACTATAAAAAATACAGTAAAATTCAGCACAGGTTTGTTGAATGATCATTTCGAAATTGCAGGACGTTTATCTGCCATAAAATCACAAGGATATATTGATCGTGCAAGTTCAGATTTAAAATCATATTTCTTGCAGGGAACTTATGTTGGTAAAACAACTTTGATTAAAGCTTTAGTTTTTGGCGGAACCGAAAAAACGTATCAATCTTGGAACGGAATTGATGGTGAAACTTTAAACACAAATCGTACTTTCAATTCAGCAGGTATGTATACAGATGAAGCAGGAAACGTTCGCTTTTATGATAATGAAACCGATAATTACAAGCAAGATCATTATCAACTGCATTGGAGCGAATCTATTTCTGATAAATGGAGCACAAACTTTGCACTTCATTATACAAAAGGAAAAGGTTATTACGAAAATTATAAGGAGGATGCAGATATGGCTGAATATAATCTGGATCCAGTTGGAAGTGTAACAACGACAGATTTAGTACGTCAAAAATGGTTAGATAATGACTTTTACGGAACTACTTTCTCTGCTAAATATGTAACAGAAAAGCTAAATGTTATTTTGGGCGGAGGCTGGAATAAATATGAAGGCGATCATTTCGGAAAAGTAATCTGGGCAAGATATGCTTCTGAATCTGAACTTGGCGATCATTATTACGATGATTTTTCTACAAAAACAGATGGAAACATTTTCGCGAAAGCAAATTATCAATTAACAGAAAAGTTAAGTTTATATGGCGATTTGCAATACAGGAATGTAAAATATAAAGCTAATAGTGCAGAAACTGGTTTAGTTGATGATAATTTCAATTTCTTTAATCCGAAAGCAGGTTTGAATTACGAAATCAATCAAAAAAGCACTTTGTACTTTTCTTACGCACGAGCAAATCGTGAACCTAACAGAACTGATTATGAAGGAGGAAATGTAAAACCAGAAAAATTGAATGATTTTGAATTAGGATGGAGATTCAATTCTGAGAAATTTCAGTTGAATTCTAATGTGTATTACATGGCATACAAAGACCAATTGATTTTAACTGGAAGATTGGATGATGTTGGAAATCCGATTCGTGCGAATACTGAAAAAAGCTACCGTTTAGGTTTAGAAGTTGATGCAACAATTGCACTTTCAGATAAATTCACTTTAAGACCAAACTTTACTTTAAGCAGCAATAAAAATGTTGATTTAGCTGTTGATGGAGAATATTACGGAACAACTAAAATTGCCTATTCTCCAGAAGTTATTGCAGGAAACGTTATTGTATTTAAGCCAATTGAAGGATTATATCTTTCATTGTTGCAAAAATACGTTGGAGAACAATACATGAACAATATCGAACTTCCATCAGCAAAATTGGCAGATTATTTTGTAAACGATTTTAATGCTTCGTACGAAATAAAACCAAATTCAATTTTTAAATCGATTACCATAACTGGAATGGTCAATAATATTTTCGATAAAAAATATGTTTCAAACGGATATATGTGGGATATTTATCCTTACTATTACCCGCAAGCTGGGACAAATTTCTTAGTTGGTTTGAATTTGAAATTCTAATTAAGTTGTATTCATAAAAAAAGCCTGAAAATTTCTTTCAGGCTTTTTTTATTTAATTATAAACGTGAACTACAGTTCCAGAAGCTTCGACGCGATATTGTTTCATCGGATATTCTTTTCCTCCAAGTCCTGTAAATAAGTTGTATTGAGTTTTATCGCAAGGACAAACAGCGTAAATTCCGTCGATTGTCATGGCCGTACAAGATGTAAGCGCTTGATTTGGACAAGCTGCATCAAAAGCAGTAAAAGTTCCTTCACCAGTTTTCATTACTATAATTCCTTTTGCTCCATAATTTGCAACATAAACAGGATTACTTGGATACAACAATTTGTTATATGTTGGCAAATTAGCATCAAGATATGCGTTTACGGGATAATTAGGAATATAAGGATTATTATTGCTTCTGTTGTTTTCACTGCAAGAGAACAAAACAGCGGTAAATGCGATAAAGAACCAGATTTTTTTCATTATTTTAATAGGAATTAGTTAAAACAAAAATAATTATTTAGATTTGAAATCTATATGATTAACATATAATTATGTACTATTAAAAATTATAGTATATTTGTGGTAAGAAAATCCCGTCGCGATGGGATTTTTTGTATTTATATAAACGATGAAGTTATGAGTAAAGTATCTTATTATACAGCAGAAGGACTAAAAAAGTTAAAAGATGAGTTGGAGCACCTTAAAAGTGTAATGCGTCCAAAAGCATCTCAAGATATTGCAGACGCGAGAGATAAAGGTGATTTGTCTGAAAATGCGGAATATGATGCGGCAAAAGAAGCACAAGGTTTATTAGAAATGAGAATTTCTAAACTAGAAGAAGTATACGCAAATGCAAGATTAATAGACGAATCTCAATTAGATGTTTCTAAAGTTTTGGTTTTATCGAATGTAAAAATCAAAAACCAAAGTAACGGAATGGAGATGAAATATACGCTTGTTGCTGAAAGCGAAGCAGATTTAAAAACAGGAAAAATCTCTGTAACTTCTCCTATTGGAAAAGGTTTACTAGGAAAATCTGTTGGAGAAGTAGCTGAAATCACAGTTCCAAATGGAGTTTTAAAATTCGAAATTCTTGAAATTTCAAGAGACTAAATTTTAGTTTAACCGTTTAATCGTTTAATCGGTTAAACGATTAACCAAATAAACGAATAAACAATGAGCACAATATTCACTAAAATAGTAAACGGAGAAATTCCATCTTATAAAATTGCTGAAGACGAAAACTATTTGGCATTTTTAGATGTAAATCCAAATGCAAAAGGACACACGCTTTGTATTCCGAAACAAGAAATCGATAAGATTTTTGATATGGATGAAGAACTGTATTTAGGCTTAATGAAGTTTTCTAAAAAAGTAGCGGCAGCTTTAGAAAAAACAGTTCCATGCAAAAGAATCGGAATTGCAGTTGTTGGACTTGAAGTGCCTCACGCACACGTGCATTTGATCCCGTTAAACCACATGGACGAAATGCGTTTTATCGATAAAGTTTCGCTTTCAAAAGAAGAGTTTGAAGCTTTAGCAAAAGATATTCAATCGAATTTGTAAAGACTTCGACTTCGCTCAGTCTGACAAAACAGATAACTAAAGTGCAGTAAAATTGATTACTGCACTTTTTTATTTAATGAAATTTGAAAAGTAGTTCCTTTTCCAATTTCAGAATGTAAAACTTTAATTTTTCCATTGTGGTATTCTTCAACAATTCTTTTGGTTAAAGAAAGTCCCAGTCCCCAACCGCGTTTTTTAGTCGTAAATCCAGGTTCGAAAATAGTTTTAAATTGTTTTTTAGAAATTCCTGTTCCCGAATCTTTCACATTTATCTTTACGTTATGACTATCTTGTTCAATCTTAAGATCTAAAGTTCCTTTTCCTTTCATGGCATCAATCGCATTTTTGACCAAATTTTCGATAGTCCAACTATGTAAAATAGGATTGATCATGCCTAAAATAGGTTCGTTTGGAGCTTTAAAAGAAAAAGCAACTTGTTTAGAAAATCGTGATTGCAAGTATTCGTATGCGACTTTTGTTTCTTCAACAATATCATGAAGTTCTAAAACAGGAATTGAACCAATTTTAGAAAAACGATCTGTAATAGTTTGCAGACGTTCTATGTCTTTTTCAATTTCAGTACTAATAGATTGATCAATATTTTCTGTTTTAAGTATTTCAACCCATCCAATTAAAGAAGATAAAGGCGTTCCTATTTGATGTGCTGTTTCTTTTGCCATTCCTGCCCAAAGCTTATTTTGGGTCGCCATTTTAGTGCTTTTGTAAAAGTTATAGATTAAAGCAATACATAAAAAGATAATGAGAAGTAAAGCAATTGGGTAATATTTGAGCTTATTTAATAATGCTGAATTGCCATAATATAAGGTTTGATATTTCCCAGGGGCATATTCAAAAGTAATGGGTTCGTTTTCACTTTTTAATTTGTTTAAAAAATCGATTCTTTTTTTCTTGTCATTAAGAACTTCGTCAGGAACATTTACAGCGCTCACTACTTTATCATAAAGCATTATAATTCCAGGAATTGAAGTATTGTTACTGAAAATCTGAAGAGGTAGTTCTACATCGGTATTTTCGTTTGCATTAACTAGTGTAATTTGGGCGTTTACAAAAAGATTCATTTTTAAACGTTCCTCATTTTTAAATATTTGGAAGAAAGTATAAGTGTTCCAAAGGATTAGCGAAATTATTATAAAGCAAACCGAAATAATAATCCAGCGGGTTGTGTTTGTTCTTTCAGAAAAAGACATATCAATTATTTTGTGGTATAAAGATAACGAAATATACATATTTTATATTTTGCAAATGCGGAAAGATTTTTCGTTTTATCTACAAAACTATTTCTTCTAATTAAACGATTTCAATACTTTTGTAACTGCAAAAGCGAGATTTTGTTTAAATAAAAAAGTATGATCAGCATTAATCCAAAAGAGATTCCGACGGCTAAATTGCAAGGTTATTTGCAGAGTTCAATTGGTCCGAGACCTATTGCATTTGCAAGCACAATAAGCGAAAAAGGGATTCCGAATTTATCTCCGTTTAGTTTCTTTAATGTATTTAGTGCAAATCCGCCTATTTTGGTTTTTTCGCCATCAAGACGTGTTCGCGATAATACGATTAAACATACTTTAATAAATGCTGAGGCAACTAAAGAAGTAGTAATTAATGTTGTAAATTATGATTTAGTTCAGCAGACTTCACTGGCAAGCACAGAATATGGAGATGGTGTAAACGAATTCATCAAAGCAGGATTAACTCAAATTCCGTCAGATTTAGTAAAACCATATCGAGTAAAAGAATCTCCAGTCCAGTTTGAATGTAAGATTACGCAGATTATTCCGTTAGGAACTGAAGGCGGAGCAGGAAATTTGATTTTGTGTGAAGTAGTGAAAATTCATATTGACGAATCGATTTTAGATGAAAACGGAGCGATCGACCAGCATAAAATTGATTTGGTTTCAAGACTTGGAAATAACTGGTATTCAAGATCAAATCAAGGACTTTTTGAAGTTGCAAAACCCTTAACAACACTAGGAGTAGGAGTAGATGCAATACCAAATTTTGTAAAAGAAAGCGATGTTTTTGACGGAAATGATTTAGGCAAATTAGGAAATATAGAAGCCTTGCCTACAATTGAAGAAGTTACTATATTTGTGAAAGAAAATTTCGCAGTCAAAGGAGTTTTAAGCTCAGATGATCAGAAAAAAGTACATTTAGAAGCCAAAAAATATCTGGATAATGGCGATGTAGAATCGGCTTGGAAAGTGCTTTTAGCTAAGAAATAAAAGAAATAGAAACAATAATTAATATAGACGAAGATGGAAGTTACAGGAAAAGTAAAAGTGGTTAACCCAGAGCAGCAAGTTAGTGCCTCATTCAAAAAAAGAGAGTTAGTTGTTACTACTGAGGAGCAGTATCCACAACATATTTTAATCGAATTTACACAAGATAAATGCGATTTATTGAGTAGCTATAAACAAGGAGATGCAGTAAAAGTTTCTATCAATTTAAGAGGAAGAGAATGGGTTAATCCGCAAGGAGAAACTAGATATTTCAATAGTATTCAAGGTTGGAGAATCGAAAGATTAGCTGCAGAAGGTTCTACACAAGCACCACCAATGCCAACAGCGGAAACTTTTGCTCCAGCAACAAACGTAAACGAAGACGAACCAGACGATTTACCGTTCTAAAAAAGTTCAAATTCTAAAATTATCAATTCCAAATTCCAATTCATTCTCTTGAATTTGGAATTTGGAATTTTATTTTTGATTCTTTTTTTATTGATCTCCAAATCTTGGAATTTGGAATTTAAAAAATTGACTATTTAAAAATGTATTATTTATTCAACGATTTATTTTTTCCGCCCGTTACAGAAGCAGATGAAGAAGGAGTTTTGGCACTTGGAGGAGATTTAAGTCCAGAACGCTTACAGCTGGCTTATAAAAGCGGTATTTTTCCTTGGTTTAACGAAGGAGAACCTATTCTTTGGTGGGCGCCAGATCCGAGAATGGTTTTGTTTTTTGATGAATTGGTGATATCCAAAAGCATGAAAAAGATTCTCAATAAGAAAATCTTTAAAGTTACTTATAACAAGAATTTCAGAGAAGTAATTTCAAATTGCCAGCAGATAAAACGTGAAGGCCAAAACGGAACCTGGATTTCTGACGAAATGATTGAATCGTACTGTAAACTAAACGAAGAAGGGTTTGCGAAATCAGTTGAGGTTTGGCAGGATGATGTTTTGGTTGGCGGTTTGTATGGAATTGATTTAGGTGATGTTTTTTGTGGAGAAAGTATGTTTTCTAAAGTTTCAAATGCTTCAAAAACAGCATTTATAGCTTTAGCCTTATATTTGAAGAAAGAAAATTATAAATTGCTTGATTGTCAGGTTTATAATCCGCATTTAGAAAGTTTAGGCTGTCGCGAAATTGATCGCGAAGAATTTATGTCCATTTTAAAAAGTAAATAAAAATGAGTGTAGTTTACAGTGTAAAAGAGATTTATATTTATCCGATAAAAAGTTTAGCGGGCATTAGTTTAAAAAGTGCCAATGCTGAAGAAATGGGTTTTGAAAATGACCGAAGATGGATGCTGATTAATGCCGAAAACGTTCATGTTACACAAAGAGAACATCCAATAATGAGTCAGTTTTATCCTGAAATTTCTGGAGATAAAATTAAAATTACTTTTGAAGGAGAAACACATGAATTTTCTATTAATGAACGTTTAGAAAATGCAATAGAATCTCATGTTTGGGATGATAAAAGTGAAGTTTTCGAAGTAAATAAAAACTCTTCAAAATGGTTTAGCGATAAATTAGGTTTTGATTGCAGACTGGTAAAAATTATAAAAAATGGCGACCGTAAGCATGAAAGTTCACGATTAAAAGAAACTTTCAATGTTAGCCTTGCCGACGGTTATCCTTATTTGCTAATTGGAACAGAAAGTCTTGATTTTTTAAATGAAAAATTAGAAGAAAAAATCACCATTAAAAGATTCCGCCCAAACATTGTCGTAAGTACCAAAAATGCACACGAAGAAGATGATTTTAAGACTTTTACAATTGGAAAAGTTCAATTTAAAAACATAAAACCCTGCGGAAGATGTATTATGGTAAATAATGATCCGCAGAAAGGAATTGTAAAAAAAGAACCTCTAAAAACTTTGAGCAAATACAGAAATGTCAATAATTCAGTTTTATTCGGGACTAATATTGTGAGTTTGAATTCGGGAATTATTAGTGTGGGAGATGAGGTTGTTTTTTAGAAATTCAGTTTCGTGAAATTCCAGTTTAAAGTATTGAAAAGTATCAATTCATTGTTTAAAGTTGGTAATTCCAAAATCAATTTTAATGTTTCATGTGCCATCATATTTCCTATGATTCCAGGCAATGTTCCTAAAACCCCATTCAAATTACAATTCGGAACATCTTTTGGATCTGGCATTTCTGGAAATAAATCGCGAAGATTTTTACTTCCGTTATGATTGAAAACCGCAATTTGTCCTTCGAACTTTAAAATACTTCCATAAATCAAAGGTTTTTTAAGCTCAACGCAAGTATCATTCACCAAATAACGAGTAGAAAAATTATCAGAACCATCCACAACAATATCATACTGCTGAATGATTTTTGATGCATTTTCAGCTGTTAATTTTTCATTAATCGCAACAGCTTCAATCAACGGATTTAATTTGGAAATCACATTTTTTGCCACAATGGCTTTTTGCTGACCAATTTCATCTTCAGTATATAAAATCTGTCTATGCAGATTATGAATTTCGATAGTATCAAAATCCATAATTCCGATAAAACCAACTCCAGCAGTGGCAATATATTGCAAAATAGGGCAGCCTAAACCTCCTGCGCCAATTACTAAAACTCTAGCTTTTTTTAATTTTTCCTGACCTTCATCGCCAATTTCAGGAAGAATAGTTTGTCTGTTGTAACGAAGGAATTCTTGAATAATGCTCATTTTTAAATTTTAAATTTTAGATTGTTGATTTTAGATTGGGATTTGAAATTTTGGATTGATGAATAGAAGTGCAAAAAATCTGAAATCTAAACTCTAAAATCTGAAATAAAACTTTTGTCCCAGTCTTTCCAAACAGGTTCGTAGCCTACATTTTTTATGATTTTTGAAATTTCTTCTGGAGAACGTTCATCGCTGATTTCGAATTGTTCCAAAGATTGCGGATCGACAACATAACCACCTGGATTTGTTTTAGAACCTGCGCTCATACTCGTAATACCAATCGGAATAATATTGTTTCTGAATTTTTCATTTTCTCTTGTTGAAATCGAAATTTCTAAATCTTCATTCCACAAACGATAAGCGCAGATTAATTGCGTTAAATCTTTATCGTCCATAATGAAATTTGGTTCGATAATTCCTTCAGCTGGACGAAGACGCGGAAAAGAAACGGAATATTTAGTCTGCCAATATTTTTTCTGCAAATAATCTAAATGTAAAGCATTGAAAAAGCTATCGGTTCGCCAATCTTCCAAACCTAATAAAACCCCTAAACCAATTTTATGAATTCCGGCAGTTCCAATTCGATCTGGAGTTTCCAATCGATAATCGAAGTTGGATTTCTTGCCTTTGGTATGATACTTTTTGTAAACTTCCTGATGATACGTTTCCTGATAAACCAAAACCGAATAAACGCCAGCTTCATGTAAACGCTGATAATCTTCTGTAGAAAGTGGTTGAACTTCAACAGAAATGATCGAAAAATCCTTTCTAATTAAAGCAATTGCATTCAGGAAATAATTGATATTTACTGTATAATTCGCTTCGCCGGTAACTAATAAAACATGATCAAAACCAGTTTTTTTGAGAGCTTCAACTTCCAGTTTTATTTCGGCATCAGTAAGCGTTTTTCTTTTGATTTTATTGTCTAAACTAAATCCGCAATACGTGCAAATGTTTTGGCATTCATTGCTCAAATAAAGCGGCGCATACATTTGAATCGTTTTTCCAAACCGCTTTTTTGTGATTTCATGACATTTTTGCGCCATTTGCTCTAAATAATTTTGTGCAATAGGAGAGATCAGAATCAAAAAATCATCGAGATTGTATTTGGTTTTAGCCAAAGTCCGCTCGACATCTTTTGATGTGGTTTTATATATTCTGGATTGGATTTCATCCCAATTATATTGCTCAAAAATAGATTTGAATGTTTTCATTTTGTTTTGGTTTCACGCAGATTTTACAGATTTAAGCTGATTAAAATGATTTAAATTTTGATCTGTGTGATTGATTAGATTTTATTTGCAATTCTTTTAATGTCATTAAGAATGTTTGTCGTATTGAAATTTACTAACAAGCCTAATTTTTTATTTGTTAATCTTAAGTATGTTGCTACTTGTTTGTAATGAATAGGGGCTAAATCCTCTACAGATTTTAATTCTATAATTACTTTGTCTTCTACTAAAATATCAATTCTAAAAGCTGGATCTAATGTTATTTTTTCATATGGAATTATAACTTCAACTTGTTTCTGAATCTTTAAATCCAGCTTTTCTAATTCATAAAACAAAGCACTTTCATAAACAGATTCAAACAAACCTGGCCCTAAATTGTTATACACTTTAAAAATTGCTCCTCTTATCAGATACGAAATTTCATTCTCAGTCATAATTCTTTAAATTTTATTAAAAAACAAAATTAAAGAATTTTCCTTCTTTTTAAAATATTGGTTTTATACAGATTTGAGCGATAAAAAAAATCAAATCAAATCTGCTTTAATCTGCAGAAATCTGCGTGAAACCAAAAATTACTCATAAAGAAACGAAGTCAAAGGACTAGATGCCGAAGCATAATTCTGCTGATTGGCTATTTTAGCTTCAAAAGCTTTTCTTCCTGCAATTACTGCTTCCTTAAAAGCTTCAGCCATTAATTTCGGATTTCCTGCAACGGCAATAGCAGTGTTTACCAAAACAGCATCCGCACCAATTTCCATTGCTTTTGCAGCATCAGAAGGCGCTCCAATTCCTGCATCAACAATTACTGGAACGGTACTTTGTTCTATAATAATTTCTAAAAAATCGATTGTTTTTAGACCTTTATTGCTTCCAATTGGCGAACCCAAAGGCATTACAGCCGATGTTCCAGCACTTTCCAAATATTTGCACAAAACAGGGTCTGCGTGAATGTACGGGAGCACAATAAAGCCCAATTTTGCCAATTCCTCAGTTGCTTTTAAAGTTTCAATTGGATCTGGCATTAAATATTTTGGATCGGGATGAATTTCCAGTTTTACCCAGTTTGTTTCTAAAGCTTCGCGTGCCAGTTGTGCTGCAAAAACAGCTTCTTTGGCATTTCTTGCTCCAGATGTATTCGGTAATAAATTGATATTTGGATGTTTTAAATGTGATAAAATGGCATCAGTATCGGTTTCCAGATCGATACGTTTTAAGGCAACCGTAACCAATTCGCTTTCTGAAGCTAGAATAGTGCTTTCCATTTCTTCATTCGAACCAAATTTTCCCGTTCCAAGAAACAAGCGGGATTTAAAAGTTTTATCTCCTATATTAAACAATGATGTTTGCATATAATTTTTCGTTTAGTTGTTGAATTAATTTTTCTTTCTCATCACTTTCGGTAATGATTCCAGAAACGGCAATTCCGTGAATTCCAGTCTCCATTAACGGATTCACATCTCTTAATGTGATGCCTCCAATAGCATAAACAGGAATTTCGATTTTATTTTTTTTCAGTTTTTGAAGAATATCAAAATAGCCCGATAATCCTAAAATCGGACTCAATTTTTCTTTTGTATTCGTAAATCTAAAAGGCCCTAAACCAATATAATCACAGCCATTTTTAACATGATTTTCGATGTCTTCAAAAGTGTTTGCAGTGCCTCCAATTACTTTTGAAGTTCCTAAAAATGCTCTTGCTTCGTCGATTTTGGTATCGGTTAAACCTAAATGAATACCGTCTGCGTCAATTTCTTTAGTAAGATGTAAATCGTCGTTTACAATAAAATTGGCGGTATATTTTTCGCATAAAGGTTTTACCGCTTCCGCTAAAGTGATAGCATCTTTTTGTGTTTGGTTTTTAAAACGCATTTGTACCCAACTGCATCCAGCGTCAAGTGCCTGATGAATATTATACAATTGTTTTTCGATAGTTTCGCCCTGCGAGATATATTGAAGTTTGCTATACATAATGATATCCAATTAAAGTTGATGTTGAACTCAAGTAATTTTCGATATAGATTTTAGCGTTTTTACAGGCTTCTTTTAGTGTCTGATTTAAAGCTAAATTCGAAGCAATTGCAGAAGAAAGCACACAGCCTGAGCCATGTTTTTCAAAGCAGTTTTTATCCGATGGAAGTAATTCTAATACTTCATCTTTTAGAAATAGACTATCTGTTCCTAGTGCCTTTTCGTTATGTCCACCTTTTAATAAAATGTTTGTTGAAAATCTATTTTCATTAGAAGTAAAATTTGGAAATAGAATTTCAGCTTCATAATAATTCGGCGTAATCAAGTCGATTTTTGACAGTATTTTATTTAAATCTAAATGATCTTCAATATTCATAAATTCAAATTTTGTAGTCGATTTCAAAACAGGATCCCAAACAATTTTGGTTAAAGGAGAAAGCTGTTTTATGGTCGAAATAATTCGGTTTAAATCATGTAAAGAAGATACAATTCCAATTTTCACAATGCTGATTTTATAATTTAAAAATAGAGTTTCGATAGAACGAATTACAAAACCTAAATCAGCCCACTGAATTTCATAAAACTGATTTTCAGTCTGAATGGTATTTGCTGTCGAAATAGCAAAACCATTCACTTTGTGCTGTTCAAATGTTTTGATGTCAGCCAAAATCCCAGCTCCTCCAGAAGGATCTACACCTGCGATTGTGAGTACATAAGGGCGATCTTTTGACATAATTTAAATTGTTTTAATGGATTTTCATTTTTCCAAATTGCTCCTAAAAGCGCGACATCATCAAAACCTTTTTCTAAGACTTGTTGAATGTTTTCTGAATCAATTCCACCCAAAGCAACCATTTTGGTCTGTTGGTTTTTTCGTGATTTTATTTCTTCAAAAAGATCTTTTTCAGGATAATAATTTTCTTTAGAAATACTTTTGAAAACTGGACTTAAAAACGCATAATCAAAATTTTGAAGAGAATTAAAATCTTCAATTGAATGTGTTGATGTTGACTTACAACTTTTATAAGATTGATTATAATTGATTCTTTCCTTTTCAGAGAAATGAAATCGGTTGATACCAAAATCTTTCCCTAAATGATGATGATTATGCAAAACCAAATTATCGTGAAATTCCAATTTGATCTGATGAATAAACTGAGCCATTTCCAATTCAGAAAAATCAAGTTTCCGAATATGAAGCAAAAACAATCCTTCCTCTAATAAAGAATGAAGAATGTTTATTTCATTTTCAACAAAAAGAGGATTTGTAATCAGAATCATATTTTGGTAGTATTAAGATTTGAGTATTAAGTATTAAGACGAGAGTATCAAGATGAAAGTATCGAAAGGTTATCGATTTAAAATCTTAATACTTAATTCTTCCATCTTAATACTTTCGTTATATGTAAATCTCTTTCCCTTGCTCAATAAACTCCTCTGATTTCTCCTGCATTCCTTTTTCCGCTGCAGCAACATCCCTAATTTCTTGAGATATTTTCATAGAGCAGAATTTTGGCCCACACATTGAGCAGAAATGAGCGACTTTCGCGCCATCAGCAGGAAGTGTTTCATCATGAAATTCTCTTGCTGTATCTGGATCTAAAGCCAAATTAAATTGATCTTCCCATCGGAATTCAAATCTTGCTTTACTCAACGCGTTATCGCGATATTGCGCTCCTGGATGGCCTTTTGCCAAGTCGGCAGCATGAGCAGAAATCTTATAGGTGATTACGCCATCTTTAACGTCTTTTTTATTCGGTAAACCTAAGTGCTCTTTTGGCGTAACATAACACAACATAGCGCAGCCGTACCAGCCAATCATAGCGGCGCCAATTGCCGAAGTGATATGATCGTAACCTGGTGCAATATCTGTCGTTAAAGGCCCTAAAGTATAAAATGGAGCTTCATGACAATGTTCCAATTGTTTATCCATATTTTCTTTAATCATATGCATTGGAACGTGTCCTGGGCCTTCAATAAAAACCTGAACGTCATGTTTCCAAGCGATTTTGGTCAATTCGCCTAAAGTTTCTAATTCGGCAAATTGTGCAGCGTCATTCGCATCTGCAATCGAACCCGGACGCAAACCATCGCCAAGAGAAAAAGCTACGTCGTATTGTTTCATGATTTCGCAGATTTCTTCAAAATGCGTGTATAAAAAGTTTTCTTTATGATGAAATAAACACCATTTTGCCATGATAGAACCACCTCGGGAAACAATTCCAGTAACGCGATTGGCGGTTAAATGAATGTAGCGAAGTAAAACTCCAGCGTGAATAGTAAAGTACGAAACGCCTTGTTCTGCTTGTTCAATCAACGTATCACGGAAAATTTCCCAAGTTAAATCTTCGGCAATTCCTTTTACTTTTTCAAGAGCTTGATAAATTGGAACAGTCCCAATTGGAACAGGAGAATTTCGAATAATCCATTCTCTAGTTTCGTGAATATTTTTTCCTGTTGATAAATCCATAATCGTGTCAGCTCCCCAACGGCAAGCCCAAACGGCTTTTTCGACTTCTTCTTCAATACTTGAAGTCACAGCGCTGTTTCCAATGTTAGCATTTATTTTTACCAAGAAATTACGACCAACAATCATTGGTTCGCTTTCCGGGTGATTAATGTTGTTTGGAATAATAGCTCTTCCGCAAGCAACTTCAGAACGAACGAATTCAGGTGTGATTTTGCTTTTTGGAGTATTCGCACCAAAGCTATGACCGCCGTGCTGACATTGCATTGCTTTAGTTTGCTCGTTTAAAAGTTCGATTCGTTGGTTTTCACGAATCGCGATGTATTCCATTTCTGGAGTGATAATTCCTTGTTTGGCGTAATACAGTTGTGTTACGTTTGCACCTTTCTTAGCACGTTTTGGCTGATGTAAATATTCAAACCTAAGATGATTTAGACTTTCATCTTTTAATCGGCTTAAGCCATAATCGGAGGTTATTTCGTCTAAAATTTCAACATCATTTCGATTTAGAATCCAACTTTCGCGTAAGCGTGGCAATCCTTTTCTAATATCAATTTCAATATTCGGATCTGTGTAAGCGCCCGAAGTATCGTAAACCGTTACTGGCGGGTTTTTCTCAATGTTACCATTTGAAAGTTTGGTGTCGCTTAAAGCAATTTCGCGCATGGCTACTTTTATCGGATGGATTTCTCCGTCGATATATACTTTCTTAGAATTTGGAAACGGGGTTCTGGATATTTGTTCTTCGTTTGTCATAGCTTATATATTGTAAAATGTGAGATGTAAAGTGTGAACTGTGAACTGTAGTAAGGCACTGCAGTGCGTCTACAGAAAGATTGAAAAATTGGAATTTGGAATTTGGAATTTCTTTTTTGGAATTTATTAACCTCCTTGTGTAGCCGAAATAATTAAAATTTCGTCAGTTTCTTGTACGAAGAATTCGTCCCATTTGAGTTTTGGAACAACGGTATTGTTGATGGCAACGGCGATTCCGTTTTGTTTGTGCGGAATTTCGAGATCGAGCAATG
>Ga0160502_100519_pt1 | contig 22783 bp, 27 predicted proteins | sample DIDnMG_14_FD_108237 | JGI IMG/M metagenome (GOLD analysis project Ga0160502, IMG submission 108237) | Enriched soil microbial communities from UW Madison campus, WI, USA - DID2933_E24_Xylan MG | ecosystem: Environmental > Terrestrial > Soil > Unclassified | place: USA: Madison, Wisconsin... | reverse complement strand
GCAATCATATCTACAATCAGTATCTCTTTATTGAGGATGCCCAGAAGACGATCCAGAAGCTGGAGAGCAAAAGGCTTCGGCTCCAGTCCCTGTCCGCTTACAGCAGGGAAAATTTAATAGCAAGGGATGCCACGAATGATTTTCTGAACGAGGCGGTCTCACAGCAGAGGCTTGCTGTCAAGGCGCATTTCAATGTTCTGGCATGGAGTGCTGACAAGGAAGAGGGGAAAGATATTAAAAACAAGGTGTCGTCAGCTCTGGCGCAGATGGATGCCGTCGCAAAACAGGAGACTGTCGGAGCGCCTCAGATCTATTGGGCCGGCATGCCTGGAAATGCAGCAGATTTTCCAATGAACGATGCCTTTGACACATTTACGGAACAGGCGGTCTGCTTTCTGAATATGGAAACAGGCTATAAGAGTTCGCTCAGTCCTGTCGGGATAAGGCTGGGAGACCGTCTGACAGGAAAGCCCGTGCATGTGGATATCAGCGATGAGCCTGTCAGGATGGGAATCTGCACCAACAGGAATAAGTTTATTTTGGGGCCTTCGGGAAGCGGCAAGTCGTTTTTTACCAACCATATGGTCAGAAGCTACTACGAGCAGGGAACCCATATTGTGCTGGTGGATGTGGGGCACAGCTACAAGGGCTTGTGCGATATGGTCGGCGGCTATTATTTCACCTATGACGAGAAGAATCCGATCCAGTTTAATCCGTTTTATATTTCAGAAGGGGATAATCTGGATACCGAGAAAAAGGAAAGCATCAAAACGCTTCTGCTGGCTCTGTGGAAGAAAGATGACGAGACTTTCAACAGGAGCGAGTATGTGGCGCTTTCCAACGCCCTGCAGCTGTATTATGGAAAGCTGGAAATCCATTCTGATATTTTTCCGTGTTTTAACAGCTTCTATGAGTTTTTAAAGGATGATTTTGTTTCCATTCTGGAAGATGATAAAGTGAAAGAGAAAGATTTTGATGTGAACAATTTTCTCTATGTGCTGCGTCCCTACTACAAGGGAGGGGAGTTTGACTATCTATTGAATGCAACAGAGAATCTGGAGCTTCTAAAGGAAAGATTCATTGTATTTGAGCTTGACAATATCAAAGACCATCCGATTCTTTTTCCAGTGGTGACAATCATTATAATGGAAGTGTTCATCAGCAAGATGAGAAAGCTCAAAGGCATACGAAAAATGATCCTCATTGAAGAAGCTTGGAAAGCTATAGCTAAGGAAGGTATGGCAGAATATATCAAGTATCTCTTTAAGACTGTCCGCAAGTTTTTTGGGGAAGCTATAGTAGTCACGCAGGAAGTTGAGGATATCATTTCTTCGCCTGTTGTAAAGCAGGCCATTATCAACAACAGCGACTGCAAGATCCTTCTGGATCAGAGCAAATACCAGAATAAGTTTGACCAGATACAGGAGCTGCTTGGTCTTACGGAGAAAGAGAAAGCCCTTGTGCTTTCAGTCAATAAAGCCAATGATCCTGATAGGAAATATAAGGAAGTTTTTATCTCTCTTGGCGGGATGCTTTCAAAAGTATACAGGACAGAGGTTTCATTGGAGGAATATCTTGCCTATACCACAGAGGAAAGCGAGAAGGTGAAAATGAATGCCTATGCGAAAAAGTTTGGAGGGGACATCAGAAAAGGAATTGCAGCAATGGCTCAGGACATTAGAAACGGAAATTAAATGAAAAGGAAAAATGAAAAAGAAATTAATTGCCTGCATGGTCTGCCTGCTGCTGATCACCAGTCCGGCAAGGCCTGCAGAAAGAATGGCCGCGCTGCCGATACTGGAGATTGTGAAAGCGGTTACCAAAAAAGTAATCAAAGCGATCGATCTGAGAATCCAGAGGCTGCAGAATAAAACCATCTGGCTTCAGAATGCGCAGAAGCAGGCAGAGAATGTCCTTTCAAAATTAAAGCTTGATGAGATTTCAGAATGGACACAGAAGCAGAAAGACCTATACAAAGGCTATTATGAGGAACTGGGTAAGGTAAAATCAATTATCACCTATTACCAGAGGATAAGGGAAATAGCCAAAAAACAATCCAGACTGGTTCAGGAATATGAAAGGGCCTGGAATCTTTTCAGGCAGGATCCCCATTTTAAAGACAGCGAAATCCAGTATATGGAGCGGGTCTATTCAGGCATTATGGAAGAAAGCCTGAAGAATATCGACCAGATTTTTTTGATTCTGGATTCTTTCACCACCCAGATGAGCGATATCAAACGTCTTGAAATCATCAATAAGGCGGCAGACCAGATTGATGCCAATTATGATGACCTGCTGCTTTTTAACCGGCAGAATGTGATGCTGAGCCTTCAGAGGGCTAAAACAGAGGCAGATGCCAAACAGGTAAAACAATTTTACGGAATACCATAATTCAATAAAAAACATGAAAAAGATAACTGTAATTCTAATAGTGCTATGTGTTTTCAACCATAGTATGATTGGGCAGGCAAAGCAGAGAAAGGAACTGCTGCTTCAGATTGCGGCGCTTAAGGTCTATATTGACTATGCGAAGAAAGGGTATTCGGCCGTATCCAAAGGGCTGAATTTTATAGGGGATGCCAAGAGGGGCGAAGCGAGCCTTCATGGCGATTATTTTGCATCGCTTCTGAAAATAAATCCAAAAGTCAGGGATTATTATAAAACAGCTGAAATTATTTCAATGCAGCTTCAGATCGTCAAAATCTATAAAAAGGCTCTTGCCGAACTGAAGGGAACGGATTTGTTTCATGGAGATGAACTGGATTATATAGAACGCTCCTTTAAAAGGCTTCTTGAGAACTGCGGCAGGACACTGGATGAACTGCTGGCTGTTACTGCTGATTCAAAACTGGAACTGAAAGATGACCAGAGGATCCAGCGCATTGATGCGCTGCACAGTACAATGCTGGAAGATTATAATTTCTGCATTTCTTTCAGCAGGGAAGCCAAACTGCTTTCGCTCTCAAAAGCAGGCGAGAAAAAAGATTCTAAAGATTTAGATATTATCTACGGACTATAAAAATTAGCATAGATGAAAAAGATGGCGATTATAGCACTGCTGGTTTTTCTGGGCCTGGTTCCTTATCGCACGAGAGGCCAGTCAGCAGAAATTCAGCAGCTGATCTTAAATATTGAAAAGCTCTCGCAGTTCAAAAAGATTCTCAGTGACATGAAAAAGGGATACGAGCTGCTCTCGGGAGGCTATAAGACAGTTAAAGACATGACGGAAGGAAACTTCAGCCTTCATAAAACCTTTCTGGATGGCCTGATGCAGGTCAGCCCTGCGGTTAAGAACTACAAAAGGGTGGGGGATATTGCCAATTTTCAGATTCTTTTAATGAAAGAAAGCAGGAAAGGGCTTTCCAGATTTATGGAAAGCGAAAGCTTCAGCGCGCAGGAAATTGCCTATTTCGAAAAGGTTTACGGGAATCTTTTGAGCCAGAGCCTGAGAAATCTTGACGAGCTGGCCACTGTGATCACTGCCGATAAGCTCAGGATGTCGGATGATGAAAGGCTTGAGGCTGTCGATGCTATCTATCTGGAGATGCAGGACAGACTGCTGTTTCTGCGAAGCTTTAATAGGGAATCAAGCGTCTTGGCGCTGCAGCGGGCTAAAGAAACAAAAGACGCATATGCATCGAAAGAACTTCAGAACTTAAAAAATTAATGTGATGGAAATCTATAAATCTTTAAGGGGAGCGCTGTTTTTAAATGCCTCATTGCTGATGCCTTTTGCGGGTCAGGCTCAGGGGCTGGGAGATGATATGCAGAGCCTTCACTCCGTATTGGAGAGGCTGTATGATGAGATGATGCCGCTATGCGGCAATCTTCTGGCAGTCGGGCAGGGTATAGCAGGGTTTGGAACGATCTGGTACATAGCTTCACGGGTCTGGCGCCACATTGCAAACGCAGAGCCCATCGATTTTTATCCGCTGTTCCGTCCTTTTGTGATCGGCTTCTGCATTATGATATTTCCATCGGTGCTGGCCCTGATCAACGGGGTGATGAAACCCACTGTAACGGCTACCGCCGCAATGGTCACCGGTTCCAATAATGCTGTTGCGGTGCTGCTGAAGGAAAAGGAAAAAGCGGTCAGGGAAACGGATCCCTGGAAAATGTATGTTGGGGTATCAGGTGCCGGGGACCGGGACAGATGGTATAAATACACCCATGATGAAGATCCTTCGGATGAGGGCATGCTTGCCGGTATAGGGAATGATGTGAAATTCGCGATGGAAAAAGCTTCCTACAGCTTCAGAAACTCTGTTAAGGAATGGATGGGCGAAGTATTGAGGGTATTATTCGAGGCGGCCGCCCTATGCATTGATACGCTCAGAACTTTTCAGCTGGTTGTGCTATCCATTCTGGGGCCTCTCGTATTTGGAATCGCCGTTTTTGACGGGTTCCAGCATACCCTCACTGTCTGGCTGGCAAGATACATCAACATATACCTCTGGCTCCCCGTTGCCAATATTTTTGGGAGCATCATCGGAAAAATCCAGGAACTGATGCTGAGGCTGGATCTGTCTCAGGTGCAGTCGACGGGAGACACCTTTTTCAGCAGGACCGACATGGCTTATCTCATCTTTATGATTATCGGCATTATAGGATATTTTACAGTTCCATCGGTGGCCAACTATATCGTCCATGCGGCTGGAGGAGGCGCTTTAGGCCAGAAAGTGACGGGTCTGCTGGGCAGTTCTGCAAGTTCGGCTGTTTCCAAAACATCCCTTGGGGCGGGTATGGCCATGGATGCTATGGGCAATGCGGCTGGAAGGATGTCCCAGAGCATGCCAGCATCTTCGGCGGGTTCGCCTTATTTTGAAGAGAAAGGAAATTATATGGGCGATAAGCTCAAAGGAAACTCAAAGTAATCTAAAAATAACAGGGCATGTTTACCAGAATGAAAAATATAGATACGGCATTCCGATATGTCAGGGGATTTACCATGCTGGTGATTGCAGGCTGCGTTATCATCTGCTGCTATACGCTCTACAGAAGCTTTGGGTCTGTGGCACAGATGCAGGACAGAGTCTATATACTGGCCAATGGCAAGGCTTTGGAAGCCTATGCATCAGAGCGGAAAGATAATGTGCCGGTTGAAGCAAGGGATCATGTAAAAACTTTCCATAAGCTTTTCTTTACCCTTGATCCCGATGACAAAGTGATTAAAACAAATATCACTAAAGCGCTCTATTTGGCAGATGACAGCGCTAAACGCATTTATGATGACCTGAAAGAGAATAATTTTTATTCCGGCATCATATCGGGAAACATAAGCCAGACTATCCAGATTGATAGCGTGAGCATCGATGTCAGGGAATATCCCTACCGTTTTAAATGCTATGCGAGACAGAACATTATCCGCACTACCAGCATTCTGAAAAGAAGCCTGCTTACCGAAGGTGCCCTGCGCAATGTGTCAAGAAGCGACAATAATCCGCATGGTTTTCTTATCGAGCGGTTTAATACGGTTGAAAATAAGGATCTCTCGGCTGAAGCCAGAAAATAGAATTGCATGAAGGCCTTATTTAAAAGACAGACTGAGCCTTTTGCATATCACAGGCATTACCTGCTGGCGCAGAAAAGATGGGCAGATGAAATGCAGAGGCTCACGGGTGGCCTCTCAAGGAGACAGCTGGTCTGGGCTCTGCTGCTATTTACGGTTTTGGCATCAGGCTTTTTAATCTATAGCCTGTATCGGTCATTTAATAAAGAAGCTGAGGCTTCTGCGGATTTAATAGACGCTTCAAAAATTAAGACAATCAACTTAAAAAAGTAAAACGATGCAAGAGAAAACATTATCTCCAAAAGAATCAAAAAAGAGAAAGATGCTTCTAGTGCTGCCTCTTATAGCGTTTCCATTTCTGACATTCTTATTCTACTCGTTAGGAGGAGGACGTATGGTAGCCAAAACTGCAGGGAATGATGAAAAGAAGGGATTTAATTTCAATCTGCCCCTGCCTAAATTTAATGAGGACTCAACACTTGACAAGATGAGCTATTATGATCAGGCGGCGCTTGATTCTATAAAATTGCGCGAGCAGATAAAGAAAGATCCTAATTATTCTGAAGGTAAAGCCTCAGAAGATAAAGCAAATTCTTTTTCGGCAGATGATTTTGAATCCCGCATTCTTTCAAAAAACAGAACGGCTTTTAATTCACTGTCTTTTCAGGACCACAATGAACAGAAAGTTTATGAGAAGCTTAGGGCTCTTGAAAAGGCAGTCAGCCAGCCTACTGCTGCTGCTTCGGGTTATGGACAGGACATGAGGGAATTTGAAAATTACGGCCTGTCAGGGGACTCGGATGGGATTAAAAAGCTCGAAGGGCTTATGTCCGCGATGAGCGCACCGCAGGAAGCTGATCCAGAACTTCAGCAGCTTGGCGGCATGCTGGAGAATATCTTAGACATACAGCATCCGCAGCGGGTGCAGGAAAGGCTTAAAGAGTCTTCCGAAAGCAAAAAAGGCAGGATATTTTCCGTACAGAAAAAGGGGGCAGAGAACATTATCAGCTCACTGGAGCAGAAGGCCGATATGCAGAGCTATCTAAAAACCAATGCATTTTATCCGCTGGATGAAGAACCGCCTGCTGAGGAAGTGCAGAACTCTATTGAAGCGGCCGTCCATCAGACCCAGACAATTGTTAACGGCTCGGTGGTTAAGCTAAGGCTTACGCATGATATTTATCTGCAGGGAACAGCCATACCCAAGAATACTTTTCTGTATGGAATAGCCGCCTTAAAAGGAGAGAGGCTTGAGGTAAAGATTGCCAATATACAGTACAATAATTCGATTTTTCCAGTGGATCTGGCTGTTTATGATGTTGATGGCATTGATGGCATCTATATACCCGGAGCGATCAGCAGAGATGTGGCTAAAGCATCCGCCGACCGCTCTATCCAGACTCTGGGGCTAACAGGAATAGCTGATTCCTGGGGAGCGCAGGCAGCAGGAATGGGAATCGAGGCGGCTAAAAGTTTGATGAGCAAGAAGGTTAAACTCATAAAAGTGGTGGTGAAAGCGGGCTATCGGGTCCTGCTCTATGATGAGAAGCAGAAGAATATAAAACCTTAAAGAATTGAAAAAATGAAAAAAATAAAGCATCTGCTTTTAATTGGATGGCTGCTGATCTGCAGCTGCGCCTATCCGCAGCCGGCAGCAAAAGAAACGGTCTTCTATGAAGATAATTACAGCAATCTTCAGATTGGGTTTTCCAAAACAACAAGCATTGTTTTTCCTTATGCCATTAAGAGCATCGACAAAGGAAGTTCAGATGTGCTGGTGCAGAAAGCCAAAGGGGTGGAGAATATACTGCTGGTAAAGGCAGCCAAGCAGTATTTTTTCCAGACTAATCTAACAATAGTGACTTCAGATGGGAGACTGTACGTATTTGTGCTGAATTACGATGAAGACTGCCCGGACTTAAGCATTAAAGCTGAAAATGCAGTTGCAGCCAGTAAAGATGTACTGTTTTCATTGGAGAACGAGAACCAGAAGAAAATAGAGCAGCTCGCATCACTTGCCTTATCAAAGAAGAAAAAGACGGGCGGTTTAAAAAAGTCAAAGTTCCGGATCAGCCTGGAGGTAAACGGCATTTTTATCCATCAGGATGTTCTGTATTTAAGGGTAGTATTCGAAAACAGATCCAAAATTAACTACGATATAGACCAGCTTCGATTCTTTATCAGAGACCAGAGAAAATCAAAACGCACGGCATCTCAGGAAATAGAACTGCAGCCATTGTACAGCACCTCTTCATCTTCTGTTGTTCCTTATAAGTCTGAAGTGGTTAAAGTCTTTGCGCTGGAGAAGCTTACCATACCTGAGAATAAATATCTGACGCTTCAGATGATTGAAAAAAATGGAGGCAGGCATTTGGAAGTCGATATTAATGATAATCTGACTGATAAAGTGTTTCCAATTGGCGAATCCAGCATCACTTCCAATTAAATGCTAAAAATAATTATGACTATAAATATTGCTGATACTGAAATGCTTTTGGGCTTTGCTAAGGAAATGGCTTCTCTTGGCTATCGCTATGCCGCGCATCCTTTGAATCTAGTGACTGACAGCGATAGCATTGCGTTTTTTAGAACAGCAATGGGCGCTGAGGACCACTGTCTTATAGGACCTAATGATACGGACTATTTTAAGAGCATGCCAATAGATTCGCTTATTGATGGCTTAAAGATGGTGATGCAGAGCGGAATGGACACCTGCGGCAATGGGACCCTTGATCTGGCATCGTTTGTCCGATCGGAAAGCGAAAAGAGGGAATTAACAGAGAATAACTTAAATGGAAATATTATGAATCAGAAGAATTTAGAATTTTTAGAAAACCAGATCAAATACACTGGTTTTGGAGAGTCACTGCAGATAGAGCTAAAAAAGAAGATGGAGAAGGGGGAAAAGGAGTTTACCCTTAGCCATGATGCAAGATTTGATACCGCCAGGCTTTTATCAGAGCTCAGCTTTAAGAAATCGGATCAGAGCGATCTGTATTTCTTTAACTCCTATAAGGCTATCCTTCAGAAAGAGGGCGCTCCGCATGCATTGGAGCAGATTTTTTACATAGGCAGTGAGAATAACTTTACGGTGAAGGAAGCTTTTAATCTGCTGGAGGGAAGATCAGTGAATAAGGATCTGGTGAGCAGGGATGGGGAGATCTATAACTGCTGGGTAAAATTAGACTTTACTGATGGCGAGACCAATGGAAATTTTAAAATGCACCATTACCATCAGAACTACGGCTATAATCTGGAGGCGGCCCTTGAGAAGCATGCAATCAAAGAGCTTCAGACCCCAGAGGCTAAAGAGAGCCTGATGAATTCCCTTAAAAAGGGAAATGTGCAGGCTGTGACTTTTATCGTCGGCGGGGAGGAAAAAAGACAGTTTGTGGAGGCCAATCCGCAGTTTAAGACTATCAGGGTGTATGATTCCTCAATGCAGAGGATCAATGGCAGAGAGAGCCAAAATCAGAAGCAGCAGGATCCGCAGCAGAATGCTGTTTCTTCCTCCAAATCGCAGAAAAAGGGGGCGGATGGTGAAAGCAAAGGAGAAGATGTCTCGGAAGAGCAGCAGGAAAAGAAGGCTAAAAAAAAATCGCAGTCGATTTAAATCCAAATAGCGGGAAGATATGGAAAGCCTGAAGCCCTTAACGGACTTCTTTTCTGCAATTGAAAAGGATTACCGGATCAGCACTACGCATATTGCCATTTATGCGGCCCTTCTGCAGTTCCGATATGTTAGGGGCTCTGGCAATCCCATTGAGGTTTTCAGAAGGGAGCTCGCGCCCATTGCCAAGATTTCCTCCAGATATACCTACCATAAATGCCTTCGGGAGCTGGACGAGTACGGCTATCTGCATTATGAGCCTTCGTTTAAGAAGACCAGGGCCAGCAGAATTTACTTTTTTGATTTTGAAATCCGTAAAATGATAGAGCAATGAAACCGTTTACTTTTGAAGACCTGCCCAATATACTGGGAACCCTTATGATGCGCATGGAGAGCATTGAGCGTATGGTGAAGGACATTAGAAACAATAGGCCGCCTGAGGATTTTGATCCGGGACTGCTGACAATTCTGGAGGCTTCCAAACTTGTGAACCTTTCTGTGGCCACCATCTATTCCAAAGTGTGCCGAAATGAGATTCCCGTGAACAAGCAGGGCAAGAAGCTTTACTTTATAAAGTCGGAGCTTTTAGAGTGGATAAAGTCTGGGCGAATTAAAACCATTTCAGAACTGCGGTCCGAAGTGGAGCAGAGATTTAAAGGCAGGGATTGATTTTTCCTGCCTTTTTTTATGGCTGGATTTATCCTTTTTATGGAAGAGGTCTGTCTGATGTGAGGCTGATTTCTGCTTTCAGTAAAAAGTGGGATCGGATCCGGATGGTCAGACAGGAAATTCAAACAGCGGCGAAGTTTTCGAGGCGGTCTGCTATTGCAGTGCACGAAAAAAAATTATTGAGCAGTTTCTAAGAGAAGAAATCCATTAGCTTTGCGTAACTAAATCCTATTTTTATGTACAGTTTTAAAAATGATTATTCTGAAGGTGCGCACCCGAGTATTCTCAAGAGCCTTATGAAAAATAATCTGGACCAGCAGAATGGATACGGGGATGATGACTATTCCCTAAAAGCTAAAGAATGCCTGAAAGAGAAAATGGGCAATCCCGATGCCGCTGTTTATTTTGTGTCTGGAGGCACCCAGGCAAACCTTCTGGTAATTTCCGCCTTGCTGAGAACCCATGAAGCTGTAATCAGTGCGGCGACAGGGCATATTTTTGCCAACGAGACAGGTGCAGTAGAACTCACTGGCCATAAGGTAATTGCTGTTGAAGGCCAGAATGGTAAAATAACGGCTTCTGATATTCAGAATGCAGTTGATTCGCATCAGCTCAGGCCACACGCCGTTAAGCCTAAAATGGTCTATATCTCCAATTCCACTGAAATAGGAACCGTTTATAACAAGACGGAGCTCTGGGAGATTGCAGCGGCATGCCGCGCCCTTGATCTTATTCTTTTTATGGACGGAGCCAGGCTCGGCCACGCCCTTACTGCTGAAAGCAATGATCTGACATTAGCTGATATTTCACATCTAACCGATGTGTTTTATATAGGGGGCACCAAAAATGGCGCTCTTTTCGGGGAAGCCATCGTATTTAAGAACTCCAGCTTATGCAGTGAATTTGACTATGTCCTCAAACAGCGCGGCGCACTGCTGGCAAAAGGAAGGGTATTGGGAATTCAGTTCTATGAACTCTTTAGGGAAGATCTGTATTTTACTCTTGCGGCAAAAGCCAATGGATATGCCCAGCAGATTGCCGAAGCGATTTCAAAGGCCGGTTATGAATTTTTAACCCAGCCAGCCACCAACCAGCTTTTTCCGATTCTTCCTAAAAAGGTGATTGCGCGGCTGCATGAAAAGTTTGCGTTTTACGTTTGGAAAGAAATAGACAAAAGAAGTGCGGCAGTGCGTATAATCACTTCATGGGCGACGGATCAGAAATGGGTGGACGAATTTGCAGAGGATATTAAAAACAGCACTAATCCGAAATTGGACGGAATCTCTGGAAAGGGAAAATAATGATTATAATTCATTATAAATAAAAAAAGCACCTGTTTTTTGGACAGGTGCTTTATAAACTGCTACTATAGTATATTATGCTACGACTACGTTTACTGCGTTTGGACCTTTTCGGCCTTCCTGTATGTCATATCGAACCGAATCGTTTTCACGGATATTTTCCGATAGACCTGAAGCATGAACAAAAATTTCGTTTCCTCCATCATTAGGAGTTATGAATCCGAATCCTTTTTCTTCATTGAAAAATTTTACTGTACCTTCTTGCATATTAAATATTTAATTTGTGCAAATGTACTCTATTAGATAATAGCAGCTTAGGAAATAATTTTTATTTATGCTTTAATTAACTTTAAATGAAAAAAGATCCATTTTTTGGGTGCTGCTTTACAGGAGGTATCCTTTAAATAAATTAGGGAGGAAGAAGCGCTAATTTATTTTGGAAAGCATTAGATGATTTATTATACCATTAAATTTAATGTTATGATGCTGTCAAATCCTTAAAAATCATTATTTTGGCTGTAAAGAATAATTCAGGGAAATGCAATCTACAGCCAATGGAAAATAAAATAAATCTGGCACTCATTCTTATGGTGGTGCTTTTAGGCAGATCATCTGCACAGACCCATTATGATACTTTGTCGGTTGGCGGCATAAAACAGGTAATCTCCTATACTGGGAATGCTGATCGGCCTTTAATATTATTCTTGCACGGCGGTCCGGGCAGTTCCAGAATGAGCCAGTCTGATCTTTTTTCCGCAAGGCTGCAGGATCACTTTACAGTTGTGCAGTGGGACCAGAGGGAAACAGGCAGAACACTGTCCTTAAACCAGTCGCCGGTTCCCATTACATTGGAATTAATGGAAAATGACACTTACGAACTCCTGCAGCTTCTATTGAAAAAGTTCAGCCAAAAGAAACTGTATCTCGCAGGAGAATCCTGGGGAACTGTCCTTGGCTTCAAAATGGCTGAAAAGCATCCCGGACTGCTGTATGCCTATCTCGCATTCAGCCCTGTTATCAATCAGAGCAAAAGCGAGCTGCTGCTGCTGGACAGGCTCAAATCGGCTGCAAAAGAAAAAGGAAATCTGGCTGCTGAAAAAGAATTGAATACAGTTAAAATTCCTTTTGAAAAATACCAGTCGCTGTATTACTCCAGAAAATGGATGTTCCATTACGATGGGCAGCCTTTTCCGGATAAAGACACCACTGCTGTTAAAGAGTATCTGAAAGGCTGGTCAGAGAAATGGCTGCCTACATGGAATAAGGCCGTCAAGCAGAATCTTCTGAGGGAGCTTCCTAAAATCAGCTGCCCAGTTTATTTTTTCATCGGCGGAAAAGATTTCCAGACTAACTATGCCATCGCTGAAGAATACTTTAAGCAGCTTAAAGCGCCGGAGAAAAAAATATTCCTGTTTGAAGATGCTGGACATTCGGTGCTGACGGAAAAGTCTGGGGAAATCCAAAAAATAATTATCGGACAGATTTTAGGTAAAAATTAAAATACCATCATAGGTGGGGTGGGAGGCAATTATACTGCAGGGCAATGTTAGTAATAAAAAACATGATGCTGCAATGTAATTGGCAATGTCTGATAAAGTTTAACATCTGCTGCTCCATTATTCTGCTGTCTTTTATTTTCAGCCTTCCTTACTTAATAATAGGCTAATTCCAGGTATGGGGGCCACTGTCTGCCATTAAAACCATTCAAAAGCGCATCGTCGGATTGCGGATCAATTGCGCTTTGGCAGTAGGTGGCCTGCAGAAAATCCTGTAAAAGCTTTTAATCGGCTGTTTTTCTTATATTTATATTCTAATTCTTGTGAAAATGGAAACACCAAGGGATAAGATAATCATGATTCTCGACCGGCTCGGCATGTCTGTTAAAGTTGCCGCAAAGGCAATGAACATAAAAGAGGAAACCTTTCGAAGAAACAGAAGCGGAACAGATCCGAGAAATTATTTCAACGAAAAGAATTATACGGACCTTTTGGATTTTGCCATCTCGGAACTGGAGTATCTGATTGCATACAGTTTTACCAATAGCACAAATGCGGACCATTATAGTGATGCGGTCTCTCAGATCGGGAGAATATTTGAGGAGTATCCGGAATCTAAAAAGAAAAGGGGGTTCAGCCTTTTTGAGGAGCTAAAGGCTGTGGTGGATGGCATGGAAAAGGGAAGCGTCTTTTCAGATATGAATCTGTATGCCTTTCTTATCAATGATATCGTTGAGAAATCTTCGGCTCTTGAAAATGAGCCTAATGCGTTTACCATAAAGCGTTACAACAATTATGTGCACAGCGGAAAGAAAAGCGAGCATCCGCGATGGATCAGCTTTATTAATTGCCGCAGGCAGCAGGCTGTCCACAAAATCCTTCTTCGAAATATCAGCCAGCAGCTTTAGGCTATAAAAATTGGTTGGCTGGAAAGGTTTTTATAAGTGAAGATAATAAGACTGTGACTGATAATGTAAATGTTAATTGCAATTGTCAGATGAGTTAGATGTGTTAAAATTCAGGTTTAAGTAAAAGAGTAAATGTTTGGTTGTTAATAGTTTTAAATCAGATGATTAAGCGGTTTCGAATTCTTCTTTATAGATAGATTTGGCTAATGCATTTTCAGATAAAAGAGAATAAAACTCCCATAGTACCGTTTTTTATTAAAACGATATTATGGGTTTATTTGATTTTATGATAGTGGAAATCGCTATGGATTTGGGAACTGCCAACACTTTAATAATCCACGCAGGAAAGATTGTAGTAGACAGTCCTTCAATAGTGGCAAGAGATATCAGGAACGGAAAAATTATTGCCGTGGGCAAGGAAGCCAGCTTAATGCAGGGCAAGACCCACGAGAATATTAAAACTATTCGGCCGCTTAAGGATGGGGTCATTGCTGATTTTGATGCTTCAGAAAAAATGATCAGCTGGTTTATCAGCAATATACCTGAGATAAAGAAAAATCTTTTTAAGCCCGCACTGCGCATGGTAGTCTGCATTCCAAGCGGTATTACGGAAGTTGAAATGAGGGCTGTAAAAGAGTCCTGCGAAAGGGTGAACGGAAAAGAAGTCTTCTTAATTCATGAGCCGATGGCGGCTGCTATAGGAATGGGGCTGGATGTTATGCAGCCCAAAGGAAATATCATCGTGGATATCGGCGGAGGCACCACAGAAATTGCGGTTGTTGCGCTTGGGGGCATCATCTGCGATAAATCCATTAAAATTGCGGGAGATGTCTTTACCGGAGATATACTCTATTATATGAGAACGCATCATAATCTGTATATTGGTGAAGCAACCGCAGAGCAGATAAAAATAGAAGTGGGTGCAGCAATTGAAGAGCTTGAGGATGCGCCAGATGATATGATGGTGCGCGGAAGGGATCTGCTTACGGGCAAACCCAAAGAAGTGCAGATAACCTCAAGAGAAATTGCAAGAGCTTTAGATAAATCAATACTGCGAATTGAAGATGCCATTATGGTAACGCTTTCAGTTACGCCTCCTGAACTGGCAGCAGATATTTACAACACCGGGCTGTATCTTGCAGGCGGTGGAGCAATGCTCCGCGGTCTTGATAAAAGAATTTCCCAGAAAACAGACCTGCCGGTCTATATTGCAGAAGATCCCCTGCGAGCGGTGGTAAGAGGCACGGGGATTGTTTTGAAAAATATAGACAAATATAAAAGCGTGCTGGTAAAGTAGGCTTTAAAATGTCAAGCAGCTGCGAAGCAGATAAAGAAATTAAAAAAGTATAGATATGCTTATGACTATTATCCACATGGAATAGCGCTTTCTGAAATTAATCTAATCTATTTGCTATGAGAAAAAAGGCAGAAGAGAACGGTGTGGCAGTAAGTGCTATTGCAGGTAATATACTGTTCATATCAAAGGATGCCTTGTGAAGATCCGCTCCCTTTAATTTCTTTAGATAATGAAAAACAGTCTTTACTAAGGCAAGCATCTTAAATGCTCTTTTAATTATGGCTGTTTTTAAAGGGTTTGATGGCAAGAGGGTTAATGAATCTTTTTAGATTTATTTCCTTCTGCAGATGAAATCTGGTTGAAAGGTCGATAGGAAGATAATGAAGCTTTTTTAGTAAAGCTCGGATCTGGTTTCTGGAATCTGAGTGGTCAGCTATAAAAAAAATATCTTCTTTGTTTTTGTTCAGGGCTGAGATCTGTTTTTGCTTAGTTTCGACTGGATTGAACAATTTTACCACATGAGCCTGCGGAAGCAGTGAGGCTGTTATTTTATAGGTCATGGCATTTGTGATGCCTGACAGCAGCAGATGCGGATCGAAAATCAGTCCGCTTGTATGAACGACTATCTTGCCGGACATGTCAGGCAGAGACTGTATAACGTTTTCTAAATCATCCTTTGCAAGAAACAGCAGAACTATTTCAGCAGAGGCTGCCTCTTCTAAGGTTCCAATCCTTGCGTTGGGCTCCATTTTTTTTATTGCCTCTTTTATAAGACTCCCGCCCCTGGGATTGTTTATTATCACTTCATAACCTGCGTCTGATGCCCTGCAGGCTAATTCAAGGGTAAGGCTGCTGATGCCGATGACTCCAATTTTCATAATTTCTTCTTTTTTAATTATTACTGCTCACTAGTAAATTTTAAGAATGTCGATGCTATATGTAATTGCATGTGGATTTATTGGAGAGAATGTCTTTCGCATCCGAGGAATAAATTTACTGCTATTATTTATTTGTAATCAGAGTATATTTACTTGTTTTCAATGGAAAAGCGAATTGTTGAGAAGTGTTAAAAATGAAAATGCAGTTTTATTTTAAAGCTGGAGATTAAACGGTTGTGGGTTAGAGCAGCTAAATTTTAGATATTTTTAATATATTTGTTTTAACTACTTTGTTATCGTTCTATTGAAGGCCCATTTATTTGTAAAAACAGCTCTTTTTGATTTTTTATTCTGTAAGAATTTTATATTTAAAATCTTGTACCTTAATTGTACCTCGGCATTGCTTAACCCTTATGAAATAAGGAAAGTTAATTTCTGCATTGGCAAATAGAAGGAGCAAAGAAACGCAAAATAAAAAATAAAAAAAAGGAGTTAAGGTGTTGTTAATTAACATTTTGACTCTTTTTTTATTGAATTTTATTTTGGAATATTTGGTATTGCTTTGCTTAAATCTGTACCTTATTTGTACCTCGGATTTTGAGGTACAAATTTTGTGACAAAATGGGATGAATTATGGCACAAATGTATATTTTACAGAGGTTTTCAAAGATTGGGTTTTTGGAAGAGAAATTAGCAAAAATGTCATTTTTGACGCATATCGCTTTTTATGTGCCCCCATATTTTGGCAAGGCAGATTCCAGAGTTTGGAAAGTAATTTATGGAAGTTCTAAGGACATTTAAGTGCAGTAGGAAACTTAAATTTAAAAATTATGGGTTCAAACATTAGGATTGCCAAAATCTGTCAGTTCTGTAACAGTGAATTTACAGCAAAGACAGTTAAAACAAAGTTTTGCTCGCTGGCCTGCGGCAGCAAGAGTTACAAAAAAAGAAGTCGCGAAAACAAGAAAGAGGCCAGGCTGCAAGAATTGAAATCGATGCATAAGGCAGGCATCGAGCAGCTGGAAAAACTTGAAATTTTCACTATTGATGAGGCAAGCCTGTTTATGGGAATAAGCAGAAGAACGCTTTATAGGGTGATTTCAAAAAGTGAAATTGCCATTAGTAAAATTGGAGCTAAAACTTTTATAAAGCGTCCAGACATTGATAAATTTTTTGAGAGGCTGTACGAAAGCGGAAAAAATAAGGAAGCTGTCCAGGAATTGAACGCTGCTATACAATTTCTGAAATACAGAAGAAACTGCATATTTCTCCTGCGGCTTTATACGGCATACTGTTGAGGGCGAGGATTGAAAAATACAATGTCGGCAGGTTTGTTTATGTTTCCAAAAGAGATCTAGATTTATTATTTAACATTCAGAGCCATGAGTAAAAGTATCGTAACACTTAGAAAAAGAGCTATTTCTCAGGGAAGAATGTCTCTCTATTTGGATTTCTATCCTCACGTGTGGGATTCAAGAACAAACGACTATACCAGACGCGAGTTTTTGAAACTCTATATCTATCAGAAACCGGGAGATCAGTATCAGAAGCTGTCAAATTCCGAAAATCTGCATACCGCTGAACTGATTCGTGCAAGAAGACAGAATGAAATCAATAAATCGGAAATCTATTCTCCATTTGAAAAAGAACAGCTGCAGATTCAGGCTCGCGGAAACGAATCATTTCTCCAATACTATAAAAAGCTTGGAGAGAAAAAAACAGGAAATAATCTATCGATATGGAACTGTGCCATAGCGCACTTTGCAGCATTTTTAAATGGAAATGATCTGCTGTTTAAGGATGTTACGGTTACAGTTATTGAGGACTTCAGAGATTATCTTCTCAAAGCGAGAAGCATGCGAAAGAATAATAAGCAGATTTCTCGCAATACAGCGCTTTCCTATTACAATAAAATAAAAACAACTTTAAAAGGGGCGTATAAAGAAGATAAATTAAGAACTGATATAAATGCAAAAATTGGATCTATAAAAGAAATGGAATCTCAGCGAAATTTTATGACTATTGAAGAGACCTGAAAACTTTTTTCGACTCCCTGCCCAAATTCCTTAGTGCGTAAAATTTCGATGTTTTCCGTATTGACAGGAATACGTTATGTGGATATTTCGAAGCTCCTTTGGTCTGAAATCCACTACATTGAGAATGATGGCTACTATGTCATATTCCGCCAGAAAAAAACTCAAGGTGCTGAAACAATGCCGATTTCTGATGAAGCTTTTGAGCTGCTTGGAAAAAGAAAAGGCGATAAGGAACTGGTATTTAAAAAATTAAATAAATGGGATGTTGACCGCGTGCTTCCAGTGTGGGTAGCATCATCGGGTATTAATAAGCATATTACCTTTCATTGCTTTAGACATACTTACGCCACGCTACAGCTAGCTGCGGGAACAGATATTTTCACCATTTCAAAAATGCTTGGCCATAGGAGTGTTAAGACCACTCAAGTATATGTGAAAGTGATTGACCAGAAAAAAAGGGATGCCGCAAATAGAATATCATTAGGATAATGTTTGTTTTTACCTTGACTAATAAAAAATGCCTTATTAATCAATAAGGCATTTTTTGTTTATCAGTATGAATAGTAAAAAAATTGTTTTACAGCTAAATTAAAAATCAGTTAGTTAATTAAAAATTATCGTTTAAAAAGTTACAAGTTTTGCAATAGATTATTCCTTTGGCAGAGTCGTTTTTTTTCGGCTTACTTTTAATTGTGGTTTCAATATTTTGATGTACTTGGTCAACTTTTTCAATTTCATCATTTTCTGAACCTTTGAGATAATTTTTCACTGTACATTCAGCCAGAATTCTTAATAAAGATAATATTTCAGCTGCTTCATCTAGAGAGACATTCATCCCTTCTTCGGTTAACATTTTATGTGCTTTCTCAGGAGTTAATTTCCAATTATCGTTTTGATTATCCATATTCTGTTGGTTTTGTAATGCGAAGATAATCAATTGTTTATGAAGGGTGAAAAATGGTTTATTTTGTATCGTAGAGGGAACCCTACGATACAAATTACAAACCATCATTTTTTGGATGATTTGGAAAGACTTTTAAGTATAAATGAATCGTATTATAATGTATTGCCATATAGTGAATTAAGTATAGCTGCATAATTAATTCCTTTACTTTCAGAGAGTTTGAAACCAGCAAAATTAATAGTGATGCAAACCTTTTTGCATCTATAAAACTTATGCATATTATGAAACCATATAAATTTGAAGATTTGCCGGATATTTTAGGAACCCTTTCTTTACGAATAGAAAATATTGAAAGGATTTTAAAAAATAACGCGAAAGAGGATAAAGAGATAGATGATGATTTGCTTTCTATCCAGGATGCTTCAAAACTCTTGAAGCTTTCTGTTGCCACTATATATTCTAAAGTATGCAGGAATGAACTGCCAGTAAGCAAAAAGGTTAAGCGGCTATATTTTCAAAAGACTGAACTGCTTGACTGGATTAAGTCAGGGAGAATTAAGACTATAGCAGAAATCCAAAAAGAAGTTAATAACAGGTTAGATAAAAGATATTAAAATTAAGAACTGCATATTTTTTGCAGTTTTTTTATCCCATTTGTACCTCTAGTCAATGCATTCCATATAAATTCTGGAAAGTGAATTTCCGGAACTTTTTCTCACTGCTATAGAAGTATAAATTTATTGATAATGAGAGCAGGATTCGAACCTAAGGCTAAAAACCGCTGTAAATGCACTTTTATCTATGTCTTGAACATCTGTGCATCGATTGTGCACCAAATTCAATGTTTTGCTTTTTCAATATTAAATCATGCTCAGAACTTTGTATACTAAGGAACTAACAGGCATAGATATTATTCTTTTTTGTGTCACAAATATAGTAAAAATACTTAATGTATCTGATTAAGAAATAAAGAGATCTAATGTGTAGTTGCAAAAAAGTTATCTACTCCATTCTTCGAGTTGTCTCAAAGCTGAATGATTATTTCCTTGTACATCTCGAATGATTAAATTGATTTAAAAATTTTTAAATATTTTTTTTAATAATAAATTAATCAAATAGATTGTTTAGATAAAGGTATGCCATGTTCTTTCGCCATGCCGACAAGTACTTTCCTTTTTCCTTCAAATGGTTCTCGACCGTGAGTATATAACATATTATCTAGTAATAGTAAATCATTTTCTTGCCAGTCAAAACTTATCTTAGTTTTATTATAAACTTCTCTGATTATATCTAATACTTCGTGATCAATTGGAGTTCCGTCTCCAAAGTAAGTATTTCGTGGTAAATTATTTTCTCCAAGTATTGCGATCAAGTTTTCACGTAATTCACTGCTTAAATTACTTACATGAAATAAATGTGCCTGATTAAACCATAATTTATCTTTTGTAATAGGGTGTATAAGAGTAGATTTATTTATTTGTTTGGTTCTAAGTCCATCTGGAGTCCATTCCGCCGAAATATTATTGGCCTTACAATAGGCTTCTACTTCTCCCTTATTTTTAGTTTGAAAAACTTCTTCCCAGGGTAAATCTATATCGGAATAGTTTCTAACATACATAATGTTCTTTTTTTCAAATTCATCTCTGATTTCTGCTGGGATTTCATTGTACGCTATTCGACTATCAGAAATAGGTGTATTACCCATCTTCTCTGCTTTTATTTTACATAAAAAACCTATTCTAGATGGCCATTTATTTGAGTAAGCATTCTCATTATGCTGCGGGATCCATTCTGTTTGATGGTATTCTGTAGCTGTATAAATTTTATTTTTCAATTCTGTACGTGGGGTAGATCTAAATGTATAATCAATAAGTTCCCCTCCAAACAATAAGGAAAGAATTGTTCCAAAATCATTTTCATTAATATTATCAAAACCTCTAATAAGTAGCACACCAGTTTTTTCTAAAAAGGCTTTTACTTCTTCTTTATTTTCATTTGCCCAATCCAGAGGTGATGAATTTGGATTTTCAATATTATATATCATATCTATTCCCTGAAAAGATTCTATTTTTTGTGTATTCATTTTTTAATTTTCATTTATTTAGTTGATATCGCTAATTTTTAAAGGGTATGTCAAATTATTAATGTTTGAAAATTCAAATATCCATAGATCTCAGTATTTCAATTTTAAAAATAAACTGGTAGTCTTTTTACGGCTTTTTGGCTTGTGTTTATTCTTAATATATCAACCTTCGAAAAGTAAAGATATAGATTATGCAATTCCCAACAAAGCATTTTCTTTCTTTAAGTATTTACATTATTGTTTTCTTTTTTGTAAATAATTATTTTTTCTATTAATTGGTATTCAAACTTAATAAAAAAATCATTCTTTTTTGATTCCTCTTCTCTTTCTCATAGATTCTCTATTGTTTGAGTCGATGGGATCGGGAAATTCCTGCCCAGATTTGTAATCAGAATGTGAGAGTATAATAAATTCTAAATTTATGGATTTGATACCTCCTGAGAAAAAGTGCTTTGTTTCTTTTAAGGTTTGATAAATCCATCGATATACTCCTTCAACTGATGATTTGTCTATAAGTTCTCTTATCGTTAAATACACAGCAAAATATAATATAGAAATATTTCGTTTTGGCAATATTGGTAATTATTGATGTAATATATTTCGAGCTAAAACTTATTTTAAAATTTTAATTTTATTACGCTGGGAGCGACTTAACTTAATTGTTTAAAGAAGATATTCATCTATTTTAAATTAACTAATATTTTAATGCTCAGTATATTATCGTATTGAATTAATTAATGTAATCTTCTTTTGTTTATTAAGAGAAAACGCAATTATTTTATAGATAATAAATCTATTGTTTAAAATTTTAGTTAATTTTTTTGTAAAGATTTTTAGAATGTGGGAAACCGTAAAAAAATGAATAAAAGTCTATTTATTTTTGTTTTTTTCAGAAATAAAATTTTAAAAAAAAAGATTAAAAATCCATAGCATAATGAGTATAAAATATGAAATTTTAGTCGTTGATGATCACCCTATTATTGTAGATTCTTACATTAATTTATTGTCTGAAAATAGCTTTGCACAAGAATCTAATTTTATGAAAAGTTATGATTGCAAGGATGCATATAATAAAATTATATCGAATTATAAGGGTAGAGTAAATATTGATTTAGCGTTATTAGATTTAAATCTTCCTAGTTATATGGATTTTAATATTAATGATGGTGTTGATTTAGGACTACTTCTAAGGGAAAAATTTCCGAATTGCATTATAATTATTCTTACCATGAAAAGTGAGCCACTAGCTATAAATAGAATAATTAGAAAAATACAACCGGAAGGTTTTTTTTGTAAGACTGATATAATGTCAGAATCTTTCTCTTCAATTTGTCAAAATATAATTGACGGCAAAGTGAGATATCAAAGCCAAACTATTAAAGATTCTCAAAGAGACTTATTTAAAAAAAATATAAATTGGGATAATCATGATAATGAAATACTTCTTCTAATTTCTCAAGGTGTTAAAACCATTAATCTTCCTAGTTTTATTCCTCTTTCTATGAGTGCCATAGAAAAAAGGAAAGCTAATATTAAAGACCAACTTTTAAAAGGAAAAGGAAGTGATAAAGATTTAGTTAATCAGGCTAAAAAAATAGGATTATTGTAGAGGATTTTTAGTGCAATTAAATGCTTTAACTCTATAATTTGTGTTCTATCTAAAAAAAAACCGTCTATTTTGTGTGAAAAAACCGTAATCTGTAGATACGTGTTGTTTTTAGTTTTACAAAAAATGTTTTTTGTCTAAAGCAGAAATGATTCGATTAATTAAGCTAATAAGAAAGTTCAAAAGAAGCAAGACCGAATAATAATAACCTATAGTAAGTTTTGAGGACTCTAGTTTTGTTTTTAAAGAAAAAATGCGCATTGGATAGAAAGGTTGGATTAAAAAGTATATAATTTATGGATAAGAATATTGGGTTGGATTTTCGTACAGATGCAGAATATTGGAAAGAAAAAGTATCGGATAAAGAAAATATTTATAATGCCTATGATAATAAATACTGTAATGCAAGTTTTTATCTTAATGCAGAAGAACTAACCTATTTTAATAAACTAACGATTAATAATTTAACTGCAAAATATGCAGTGT
>Ga0160502_100516_pt1 | contig 22863 bp, 19 predicted proteins | sample DIDnMG_14_FD_108237 | JGI IMG/M metagenome (GOLD analysis project Ga0160502, IMG submission 108237) | Enriched soil microbial communities from UW Madison campus, WI, USA - DID2933_E24_Xylan MG | ecosystem: Environmental > Terrestrial > Soil > Unclassified | place: USA: Madison, Wisconsin... | reverse complement strand
TACACAAGCATTAGTTTTATCGCCAACACGCGAGCTTTGTTTACAGATTACTAACGAACTTAAAAACTACTCTAAATACGAAAAAGGTATTAATGTGGTAGCAGTTTACGGAGGAGCTAGTATAACAGAACAAGCAAGAGAAATAAAGAGAGGTGCACAAATTATTGTGGCAACTCCAGGAAGAATGCAAGACATGATTAACAGAGGTTTAGTAAACATTAAAAACATAGATTACTGTGTTCTTGATGAGGCTGACGAAATGTTAAACATGGGATTCTATGAGGATATCGTATCTATTTTATCAGATACTCCAGATGAAAAAAGCACATGGTTGTTCTCTGCAACTATGCCGCAAGAGGTTGCTAGAATTGCAAAACAATTCATGAGCGAACCATTAGAAATTACTGTAGGAACTAAAAATTCAGGTTCTTCTACAGTTTCTCACGAATTTTATTTAGTTAATGCTCGTGACCGTTACGAAGCTTTAAAACGTTTAGCTGATGCTAATCCAGATATTTTTTCTGTAGTTTTCTGTCGTACAAAAAGAGACACGCAAGCTATCGCTGAGAAATTAATTGAAGATGGATATAGCGCCGCTGCGTTACACGGAGACTTATCTCAAGCACAACGTGATGGTGTAATGAAATCGTTCCGTGGAAGACAAATTCAGATGCTTGTTGCTACTGACGTTGCTGCACGTGGTATTGACGTTGATAACGTAACTCACGTTGTAAACTATCAATTACCTGACGAAATTGAAACGTACAACCACCGTTCTGGTCGTACTGGTAGAGCTGGAAAATTAGGTACTTCTATTGTAATCGTTACAAAAAGTGAGTTACGTAAAATTTCTTCTATCGAGAGAATCATCAAACAAAAATTCGAAGAAAAAACTATTCCATCTGGAATTGAAATCTGCGAAATTCAATTGTTACACTTAGCAAACAAAATTAAAGATACTGAAGTTGATCACGAAATTGACAACTATTTACCAGCAATCAACAATGTTCTTGAAGATTTATCTAAAGAAGAATTGATTAAGAAAATGGTTTCAGTAGAATTTAACCGTTTCATCGCTTACTACAAAAAGAACAGAGATATTTCTACTCAATCTTCTGGAGAAAGACGTGAAAGAGGTGATTCTGAGCCAAGAGAATTCAATAATAATGGAGCGGTTCGTTATTTCGTGAACATTGGTTCTAGAGATAACTTCGACTGGATGTCATTAAAAGATTACTTAAAAGAAACATTAGATTTAGGTCGTGATGATATCTTTAAAGTTGATGTAAAAGAAGGTTTCTCTTTCTTTAACACTGACCCGCAGTTTACAGATAAAGTAATGGACGTTTTAAACAATGTTCAACTAGAAGGTCGTCGTATCAATGTTGAGATTTCTAAAAATGATGGTGGAGGAAGACGTGACCACAATAACCGTGGTGGAGGAAGACGTGATTCTTCTAACAGAAGAGACGGAAACTTCGCTCCAAGACGTGAAGGCGGATTTAGAAGTGACAGAAATTCTTCTAGAGACGGAGGTTCACGCGAAGGCGGGTCTCGTGACGGAGGTTTCAGAAGCGACAGAAATTCTGCTCCAAGAAGAGAAGGTGGTTTTAGAAATTCTACTCCAAGAAACGAAAATGGAAGTTCAGACAGAGCTCCAAGACGTTCAGAAAACTTCGGCGATAGCTCAAGACCAAGAAGATCTAGAAGAGATTAATAATTCAATTTCTTAAAATACAAAATCCCAAATTCCAAACATAACTGGAACTTGGGATTTTTTTTATACGAGAATTCATTCTCTTTAAATGAGTTTTGCAATTCAAAAAAGCAATACTGTAGCCTTTGTTAATTTTCTTATAATTAAATTCATAGACAGCGAAATATTTAATCCCGATTTACTACTTTTAGAGCTTTAAATCAGGATATGAAATATTTCGCAGTTTTCTTTTTTACACTTCTCGCTAACTTTGGATTTGCGCAAGATACGCAAGATACACAGCCAACAGTTCCACAAAGAGTTTCAGGTTACGTTATCAACGATGACAGCAAACAACCTCTTGCAGGCGTAAACATCATTAACACCAATAAAGTCCGTGGTGCAAAATCTGACGAAAAAGGGTATTTTGAAATTGACGTACAAGTCAATGATACGCTTCATTTTTCTATTCTAGGATTTCAATCGCTAAGAATCAGAGTTACAAATGACTGGATCAAAAATAAAGTAACAAGAATTCAGCTTACTGAAAAAGCAATTGCTTTGGAAGAAGTTGTTATTGCTCCTTTTTCTCTGACAGGATATCTTGAAATTGATTCTAAATTAATTCCAACTAAAGAAAACTACCGTTATAGCATTTCAGGTCTTACGCAAGGTTATGAAGCTGGAGAATATGCGCCAAATGCTTTTGGGAAAGTCCTCGGTTCGATTTTTAACCCCGCCGATATGCTTTATAATTTCTTTGGGAAAAATGGTAAAGAACTCAAGAAACTGAAAGAAATGAAAAAAGATGACACTGTACGAACGCTTTTAGAATCAAAATACGATCGTGAAACCGTTGCAGTATTGTTAGGAATCAGCAAAGACGAAATTCCTGAAATTATGCATCGCTGTAACTATTCTGATTCTTTTATCCAGACTGCTAATGATCTACAGATAATGGACGCAATAAGCGCTTGTTACGAACAATATAAAGTTTTAAAACGTAATTAAAACTCTTAATACAAATAAAAACATCTAAATCCTCAATTTTAAAAATTGGGGATTTTTTTTTGGCGTTTCGGATTTTAAAAGCCCTACATTTATAACAAAATCAAAAATTATGGCAAAAGGTCAAGACGCTAAAAAAACAGCAAAAAAAGAACCGTTAAAAACGGCTAAAGAAAAGAAAGAAGAAAAGAGAGAAAAGAAAAATGCTCCTAAGAGGGATTAATTTTAGTCTCAGTTTACAGTCTCAGTTTACAGTTCTTTTAAACTGATTACCGAGACTGCGACTGAATACTAAAACTATTTAACTGGTATATTAGAAAGAATTTCTAATACAAATTTCCAATATTTTTGTGCAGATGAAACACTTGCTCTTTCATCTGGAGAGTGCGCTCCGTGAATTGTTGGTCCAAAAGAAATCATATCCATATCTGGGTAATTTGTTCCTAAGATTCCACATTCTAAACCAGCGTGGCAAGCTACAACTTTAGGCTGTTCTCCATTTTGTTTTTCGTAGATCTCTTTTAAAACTTCTAAAATTTCAGAATTTACGTTTGGAGTCCATCCAGGATAAGAACCTGAAAGCTCTACTTCACATCCAACCAATTCAAAAGCTGAACGTAAAGAATTTGCTAAATCAAATTTTGAAGATTCAACAGAAGAACGTGTTAAACAACCAACCAGAATTTCTCCATCTTTTATAACCACACGAGCAATATTATTTGAAGTTTCAACTAAATCGGCCATATCTGCGCTCATTTTGTAAACTCCATTTTGAGCCGCATAAATTGCTCTGATAATTCCTTCTTGAACACCTAAATCCATTACTTTTTCAGGCAAATCGCCTTTTACAATTTCAATAGACAAGTTTGGTTCAGTTGTTTTGTACTCTGCTTTGATGTCAGAAATAATTTCCTGCATATCATACACATAAGCTTCATCAAACATTTGAGAAATAATCACTTTAGCAACACTTTCTCTCGGAATTGCATTTCTAAGACTTCCACCGTTGATTTCTACAATCTGTAAACCAAAGTTTTCAAATGCATCAAACAATAAACGGTTCATGATTTTATTGGCATTTCCTAAACCTTTATGGATATCCATTCCTGAATGTCCTCCGTTTAAGCCTTTTACTGTAATTGTATAACCAACAGAACCTTCTGGAACTTCTTCTTCATGGTATGTTCTTGTAGCCGTTACATCAATTCCACCAGCACATCCAATATCAATTTCATCATCTTCTTCAGTATCCAAATTCAATAAAATCTGACCTTGTAAAATACCGCCTTTTAGGTTTAAAGCACCAGTCATTCCGGTTTCTTCATCAATTGTAAACAAAGCTTCGATTGCAGGATGCGGAATATCTTTACTTTCTAAAATAGCCATAATTGTTGCTACTCCTAACCCATTATCAGCGCCAAGTGTTGTGCCGCGTGCGCGAACCCAGTCACCATCTAAATACATATCAATTCCTTGTGTATCAAAATCAAAGACAGTATCTGCATTTTTTTGATGCACCATATCCAAATGCCCTTGCATTACGATTGGTTTACGGTTTTCCATTCCCGGAGTTGCTGGTTTTCTAATGATAACATTTCGAATTTCATCTTCAAAAGTTTCTAAACCTAAGCTGTTTCCAAAGTTTTTCATAAACTCAATTACACGCTCTTCTTTTTTTGACGGACGAGGAACGGCATTTAAATCTGCGAATTTATTCCAAAGTGCTTTTGGCTCCAGATTTCTTACTTCTTGACTCATTATATTTTGTTTGATGTTTAACAATTAAGAGCTTCAAAGTTACAAAGTTTAATTGCTTTTTTAGCCACGAATTTCACCAATTAGTACAAATTATAATGACTCTAAAATGGATAAAGTTTGTAATTAGTGAAAATTCGGGCAATTCGTGGCAAACTTTTTTTGATCACTCAAAATTGTAATTATATTTACGTATCCAAATTTTTTACTGTGAAACAAAAATATATACTTCCATTATTCCTTTTAGTTCAGATTATCTTTTTAAGAATCCTGAGATATTTTCCTGATTATGTCGAAGGTTTTTACAGTAATAATATCTTCCTTAGAATTTCTCATTTTTTAAGAATAGGTTTAGGAAAAATTCCTTTTTCGCTTGGCGATTGCATTTATGCTTTTCTAATTTTAGCCATCATAAGTTGGTTTTGGAACATTAGAAAAACATGGAAAACAGATTGGAAAGATCACGTTCTAAAAATATTGAGTAAAGTCTCAGTGTTTTACTTTTTCTTTCATCTGCTTTGGGCTTTCAATTATTATCGCAAACCTCTATTCGAAAAAATGGAAATTAAAAGAGAATATTCAGATGCTGATTTTTATGCTTTTACAAAAAAAATAATTTCAAAAACAAATGAAATTCAGTTTGTGATAACTAAAAATGATACTTCAAAAGTTGTTTTCCCTTATTCTCAGGAGGAATCTTTTGGAATGATTTTGAAGGGCTACGACAATTTAGCACAAGAACATCCTTACTTTAAATATGAAATTTTAAGCGTTAAAAAATCTTTATTTAGCACACCATTATCTTATATGGGATTTGGAGGTTATTTAAATCCGTTTACAAATGAAGCTCAAATTAATGATTTGCTTCCAATGTACAATTTCCCACAAACTACAGCACACGAAATGGCTCATCAGATTGGTTTTGCTAGCGAAAGTGAATGTAATTTTATTGGAGTTCTTGCTTCTCTAAAAAACGACAATCCTTATTTTCAATATGCTGCTTATAGTTTTACTTTAAATTATTGTCTCGGAATCTGGAAGTTTAAAAATGAGAAAATTTTTAATCAATTAAAAAAATCAGTTCATCCTGGAATTTTAAAAAACTATCAGGAAAGTCAGGATTTTCATAAAAAGTATGATACTTTTCTAGATGAAGGATTTTATTTTCTTTACGATAATTTCTTAAAATCAAACAATCAAAAAGACGGTATGGACAGTTACAGTAAATTTTTAGATTTGACTATTAATTATTATAAAACGAGAAAATTATAATTTAACTGTAACAAAAATGATTTCATAACTACTAATACTTTTATGAGCGAAAATCTAGAACAGTCATTTGTTGCGCAGCTGCAGGCAAATCAGAATATAATCCACAAGATTTGTAGATTATATACTGCTGGCGAAGATGCTCATAAAGATCTGTTTCAGGAAATCACCATTCAGCTCTGGAAAGCTTATCCAAAATTTAGAGGTGACAGTAAATTTTCGACTTGGACCTATCGTGTGGCCTTAAACACGGCAATTACCTTATACCGAAAAACCAAAAGAACTATTTCGACCGTAGATTATGAAAATCATCAGCATTTTGTAAAAGATGTTGACTACAATTACGAAGAGGAAGAACAGATTAAATTGATGTATAAAGCAGTTTACCAACTGAATGACATCGAAAAGGCATTAGTTTTTATGTATTTAGAAGACAAAGATTATCAAGAAATAGCTGAAACCTTAGGAATCAGCGAAGTGAATGCGCGCGTGAAAATGAACAGAATTAAGGGGAAACTTAAAAAAATACTAAATCCTTAAAAATTATTATGAAAGAACTGGATTTACTAAAAAAAGACTGGCAAAAGAACGCAGGTTCTTTTCAACAAATTTCTGAAACTGAAATCTATAAGATGATTCATAAAAAATCATCTTCAATTGTAAAATGGATTTTAATTATCAGCATTTTGGAAATTTCTTTTTGGACTTTTTCAAACTTATTTATCAATACAGATGATGTTTTGCGCAAAATAAATCATCCTGAAATTGTAATGGCTTTAGAATTTCTAACCTATTTCAATTATGTTGTAGTACTGATTTTTGTTTACATTTTCTATAAAAACTACAAAACAATTTCGACCACAATAGCCACAAAATCATTGATGAGTGCTATTTTAAAGACTCGTAAAACGGTTCAATATTATGTTTGGTATAATCTAGGAATGATTGTAATAACATCTATTTTAAGCTTTTTTATTGCTTTTGTTTACAATCCAGACATGGAATTTCTTAGAGAAAAATTAGCCATGAACGGAAAAGCAATGTTCGTTACAATCGGGATATTGTTTCTTGTAATTCTAGGCTTCTTCGGATTGTTCTGGTGTTTCTACAGAATTATTTATGGAACACTTTTACGCAGATTATACGCTAATTATAAAGAATTGAAGAAGATAGATTTCTGAAAAAGTTGCTAAGGTTCTGAGATGCTAAGTTTTTTTAAAACTGAAATTGAAACAAAAAAATTTGATACAAAGTCAATCTGTCACCCTGAGCGATCCCGAGGCTTAGGGAGAAGGGTATAAAGTTAGGCTTCGACTTCGCTCAGCCTGACAAAGTTGAAACAAAAAAATCTAAAATCTAAAATCTGAAATCTAAAATTTCTAGTATTCCCACTGTCTCAATCTGTTAAGTTCTTCTTGCGCTTTTATTTCTTCGGCAGGAATAACTTTTAAGAATGATGGATGTTGTTCGATAGCGTATTCTACTTTTTCTACAATTTCCTCGATAGTGTCGTTTTCATAATCAATATCAAGAGGTTCTTTGATGATGAAAGATTGTAGAATTCCTTTTTTCTTCATTCGAAGTCCTTTTTTATCAAACGAACGACGGAAACCATCAATTACAATTGGAATTACAATTGGTTTGTGCTGTTTAATTATATGCGCAGTTCCTTTACGAACGGGCTTAAATGATTTTGTTGTTCCTTGCGGAAATGTAATAACCCAGCCATCTTCAAGTGCTATTCTGATATTTTCTGTATCATTTGGGTTAACTTCGCGTTTTTCTGTAACATCGACGCCTTTTGCACGCCAAGTTCTCTCAACCGTAATTGCTCCAACGTAAGCCAGAATTCTTGGTAATAATCCTGCTTGCATCGTTTCTTTTGCAGCAACATAATAAATATTCATTTTCGGCTGCCATAAATAACCAATGTTCTTAATAGTGTCTTGACGTCCTGATAAACTTGCGTTAAAGACATGAAACATCGCTACAACATCTGCAAAATAAGTTTGGTGATTGGATATAAATAAAACATTATTATCAGGAAGCGTTTTAATAATTTCAGATCCTTCGATCTGTAATTCATTAAAACCTCTATATCTTCTATGAGTCATGGCACCTAGAACTCGGATCAACCATTTCTTGATGAATAATATATGCCCAAAAGGATTTCGTTTAAACAATCCCATAACTATTTTATCTTATTTTTTTGTTAGGTCGCAAACATACAAAATTTATTCTTTTAGCAACACTATAAAACAATTTCTCCAATTATACTCTATTAAAATGAATATCAAATTGTTAAATATAGTTTTTTAAAGTTCTTTTGAGAAAGTTGCTTTCAACACATCTCTCAATTCGCTCAAAATCATTGCTGTGGCTCCCCAGACTACATGATTCTGAATATTAAAGGCCGGAACCAAAATATTTGCTCCGTAAGAAGTTGATAATCTGGCTTCGATAATTATTTCGTCATTTAAAAAAACAGACAATGGCAACTCAATAATTGCCGCAACCTCCCTAATGTCGGGATAAAATGCTAATTCTTCTTTGGCAATTCCTAAAAATGGATGAACCAAAAAGTTGCTTGGCGGAATATACATAGGTGAAAAATGCTTGATTATTTCAATCTTATCACTTGTAATTCCAACTTCTTCTTGTGTTTCTCTAAGTGCAGTTGTTTCAAAATTTAAATCTTCTTTTTCAAACTTTCCGCCCGGAAATGCAATTTGAGCTGAATGAACACCATCATAAGCATTTCTAACAATCAAAACCAGATGCGTTTTTTCCTGTTTAGGATAAAAAAGCATCATTACTCCTGCCATTCTAGCATTTAATGATTCAATATCAAGATTTTTTAATCCCTCTATGCGCTCTTTTGGAGCCATTTTTAAGTGTGCGTTTACCGCGGGTAATTCAACTGGAATTATATTGGGAACATATTTCAAAAAGTCTTGAAAATTCATAATCAAAGCTTATTTTTGTACTTTCAAATAAAACATAAATATACTCCAGAAAACGCAGTACCGCAAGTTTTCTAAAATTAAAGCCTAAAAAAATGTACAGCAGGGAAGAATCACAAAGAATTAAAAGGGAATTTTGGGTCGCTTTTGCCGAAAAATATCCTCGAAAATGGGTGCTTTACGACACAAAAATCAAAGATTTCTCTTTTAAATTTTATGTAGATAATAAAAAAGCACAGGTTTTAATTGATATCGAACAAAGAAGCGATGAAAAACGTAGTGCTTATTTCGAAAAACTGGAAGCTTTGAAAAGTATTCTTGAAGAAGAATTTATCAAAGATTTAGTTTTTGAAAAAAATTACACTCTCGAAAGCGGCAAAACCATCAGTAGAATTTGGGTTGAAAAACTTGGCGTTGGTTTTAGCAATAGAAATAATTGGGATGCCATTTTTGATTTTTTCAACGAAAATATGCATGCTCTAGAAATGTTCTACTTAGAATATGACGAGTTTATTAAAGACATAGAATAATACTATTTCAAAAAATAAAAAAGGCCCGAAAACAAATAACTTTCGGGCCTTTTCATTAAATTTATTTTGAGTTAGTTTTTGACAATCTTTTTGGTTACAACTCCCGAATCAGAAAACAGTTTTACAATATAAGTTCCTGATTTATAATTTGACAAATTAATTTCGGCACTTTCGGCGTTTTCTATTTTAGCAGAATATATTTCTGAACCATTCATTGCATAAATTACCACTTTGTTTGGAGAAACAGCATTCGAAAAAGATAAATATGCTGTATTGCTTACAGGCACAGGATAAATTTGAACATTTGATTTCAATACATCTGGTGTTGGCTTAGTAGATAGTGTTGATTTACCAACATTTACTTTTACAACAAATGATGATGCACCATTCGCAGTATTTTTTGATGAACCTATCGCAAAAATATAGTGATCTTCATTTGCTTTAAATTTTCCTGTATTAGAAGGTGCAGCATCTTCTAGAGCAACAATATCACTTATTTGATCCATTTGAACTGGCATTTCAAACTCTTTTACAAAAGTTCCGTCAAGATTAATTGCCGTTACGTTTGCATTGCCCTCAGTAATGTAAATTACAGAATCTACTACTTCTATTTTTTTGTAATCATGATAACTAAAATTTCCTATTAGTGATTCTTTTTGATTTTCATTAAATTGAAGATCCATTTCGCCATCTTTTGACAGCTTAACAATTTGATTAGGAACTGATATTCCATTAAAATTTAAAAAATCACCTGCAAGAATAATTTCTCCTGTATCCAATACTTTTATTTTTCCAACTGAAGTATCTGGACCTGAACCATTCAAAGTAAATGTTTCATCAAGTGAACCATCCATATCAAATCTTAAAATTTTATACGAATATGGTGTCGCACTAAAATCATTATACATTGCGCCAACAATAATTTTATCAGCCTGTAGTTCAAAAGTAAGTCCTGTAAACCAGTAATAATTTTCAGATTGCAAAGCATAATTCTTTTCTTGAACACCTTCTGCACTTAAAAGAACTAAACTCCATTGATCAGTAATTAGAATTTTGCCATTATCTAGAACTTTAAATTTTTCAACTCCAAGCAATGCAGTAACGTCTTTATATACAAAATCTTTTAAAATTACTCCTTGATTATTTAATTTTAGCAATTTGCTTTTTGTGCTCACAAAGATGGTTTCGTTATCAATAACCTGAAATTGCTTGATATCTCCAAGATAGTTTGGAAATACAAAAGACTCATCAACTGAACCATTTTCATTCAATAATCCAATTCCAAAAGTTTCAACCTCATTAATTTTGACAAAATCACCTTTGACAACTAATTTTCCATTAAAGTACTCGCCCTTTTCAAAACTTCCGTATTGGCTTGCTTTTAATTCTGAAGAATCAAGTGGGCCACCATTTAAATCGCTTACTGATAATCCAAATTTATTACCAACATTTCCTGAGTTGCTATAAATTATTTTATTATCTACAATTCCCATTGCAAAGGACTGGTATCCAAATTCATTCAATTTAACAGGCGTAAAATCCTGATTAGCTGATCCGTCCGAATTAAGTTTCACTAAAAAACTCGTAGACTGTGCAGGTTCATACCATGATAAATATATATCTGAGTCTTTTACTGCAACTGTAGATACATAAAAGTTAGAATAAGTGCTAGTAAAAGTATTATCAACTGTTCCGTCAGTATTTAACCTACACATATTATAGGTAGGCTCACCGCCCAGTATTCTGTAAAAATTTCCTCCAATTAATAATTTACCATCATCTTGAAGCGTCAAAGAAAATACTCTTCCATTTATATTATCGCTAACATCAAATGTATTGTCAATATTTCCACTTGAGTCCAACTTTACAAGACTGTTCTTCGAAACTCCACCAATGTCACTAAACGAACCTCCAACATAAATATCATTACCAGAAACTGCAACAGTATTTGTTGATCCATTAAATGCTAAGTCATTATTAAATGTTTCGTCAAGAGTAAAATCACTATTAAAACGATTCAGATAGCAGCTTGTAAAATCATAGTATCCTATTGCTCCTCCAGTAACCAAAATCTTATCATCTGCTTGAAGAGCTATTGAAGTAGCATTAAAAATAGTACTAACTTCTTTTAAAATTGTACCATTAGGATCTAATTGGTAAAGTTTAAAAAAATCAGCAAAACCAAGATTATCCTTAGTTGTTAACACTACTAAATTTCCGTTACTTTGAACTTTTACATCTTTAATTTCTGAGTTTAAGTCTCCATTAAAAACAAAAGTTTGATCGAGTGAGTAGTCGGCATTCAATCTAATAAGATTGCTTACCTTTTCATTTTTATAAAAATCTATTTTTCCTCCTAATAAGATTTTACCATCAGAAAGTTCTTTTATCACAGTAATTTTTGCTGCTTTATAAGCAACTGGCTGAACAAAAGTTTCGTCTATAGTTTGCGCATAAGAGGCAAAAAGTCCGAAAAAAGTAAATAATAACAACGTGTAAAGTTTCTTCATAAGCAAGAATGGTAAATTGTTTTTTTGATTTTTAGTAAGGTTAAACCGTTTTATTGGCGTTTGATTAAAAAACACTTAGAACTAATTTAACGAATCAAATATAGCAATTACCCAGATACTTAGTACGTACGAATGAAAATAAATTATTAAGAATAATTTGAATTATTTTTCCTGATTTTATTCAGTGCAGATTTGATGTTTTTAGGAAGATATTAAACCGTAATAATATTATAAACAATAATATGATCGTCGTAATTAATATAAAGCTGTTTACGATAATCTTGCTTTTTACGTGTAATAATAGATAGTTTACACTCTCGGCCGTCATTGTCTTTACACATAAAAGAATACACAATATCCGTGTCATTTTCTTCTCTTTCAATATAATCTAAAATACTATAAAGCTGAATTTCCTGAGAATAAACTACAATCCTGTGTTTATCTGTATCTAAAACAACCGAAAGATTTACCAAATCAAGATTTGACCATTCGCCCCATTTTCCTTTTTGATTTTTCTCTAAAACGCTAAAACCAGAAGTCTTAAAATGATAAGACTGACTTTGAGCTTGTTGAAGTCCAAATGCTAAAAAAAGCAATATTATATAGGTGCGTAAAGAATTCATAAAATATTTCGTGCAGTAATTAAAACTCAAATGTAATCTTTTCTTTGGACGCAACTTCAAATTCGGTAACCATTTGTTGAATAATTTCTTCAACTGGCAAAATATCATGAATTAATCCTGAAACCTGACCAATCTCTAATTCTCCCTCATCCAAATCTCCTTCAAACATTCCTTTTTTGGCTCTTGCTCTCCCTAAAAGCTGCACCAATTCTTCTTTTGACGGACATTTTTGGTACAAGTCCTGAACATCTTGATAAAATTTATTTTTCACCAAACGAACAGGTGCTAATTCTTTCAAAGTCAATTGTGTGCCTCCTTCTTTAGTATTAACTATTGTATCTTTGAAGTTATTGTGTGCAGAAGATTCTATTGATGCTGCAAAACGGCTTCCAACCTGAACGCCATCTGCTCCTAGAATCATTGCAGCAAGCATTCCTCTTCCTGTTGCAATTCCTCCAGCCGCAATTAACGGAATCTGGATTTTTTCTTTTACCATCGGAATCAAAGTCAGCGTTGTAGTTTCTTCGCGACCATTATGTCCGCCTGCTTCAAAACCTTCGGCAACAACCGCATCTACCCCAGCCTCTTGTGCTTTTAAAGCAAAAACACTGCTACTCACAACGTGAACCACTGTAATTCCTTTTTCTTTCAAAAAAGAAGTCCAAGTTTTCGGATTTCCAGCAGAAGTAAAAACAATTTTCACACCTTCCTCAACCACAATATTCATAATTTCTTCAATGTTTGGATATAACATCGGAATGTTAACTCCAAAAGGCTTATCAGTTGCTTTTTTACATTTCTGAATGTGTTCTCTTAAAATTTCTGGATACATCGATCCTGCTCCAATAAGTCCTAAACCTCCAGCATTACTAACTGCTGACGCCAATTTATAACCGCTGTTCCAGATCATTCCACCTTGAACAATTGGATATTTTATATTGAAAAGTTTTGTGATTTTATTCATTAAAAAGAAATTATTGTTTGATGATCTTTCCTGTTTTATGCAGATTATCAGCATCAAAACTATAAAAATAAAGTCCGCTTTGAAGTGATTGCAAAGAAAGAGCCGGATTTGAATTGGTAATTTTCCCTTCAATTAATTTCTGCCCTAATACCGAATAAATAATTACTGATGCCGTATTATTTTCAGTTAAAAAAGAGAAAGAAACTTCATTTTTTGTCGGATTTGGATATACTGAAAAAGACGCTTCAGCTATAAAACTGTCAACACTTAAGGTAGCTCCAAAATTTGGAATTCCGTATCCGTAATTATTATCTGGATTTGTATATCGATCTGCAGAAGCCAAAATCATCTGCCTAATTTCTTTGTTTGTTTTTGACGGAAAAGCTTGCCATAATGAAGCCGCCATTCCTGCCATGATCGGACATGAAAATGAAGTTCCGTTTGCAGTTCCTATAACACCATTTGGATCAGAAACTACAGAAGCCGTTCCTTGCGCCATAACATCTGGTTTTATTCTGCCATCATAACTTGGACCAATAGAGCTGAAACTTGATCTTACTTCATTTGCCATAACAGAACCTATTGCTAAAACTGAAACAGCATCTGCCGGAGCACCAATGTGCTTTTCAGGTTGAGTTCCTTCATTTCCTGCAGAAGCTAAAACTAATATTCCTTTGCTGAAAGCGATTTCTGCACCACGAGAAATAAAAGTCGTAGTTCCGTTCATATCACTGTAGGTATGATTATACTCAGGAGTATCGCGTTCTCCAAAATATCCTAAAGAAGTTGTAATAATATCCACTCCCAAAGCATCTGCTTTCTCAGCAGCTTCCACCCAAAGAGATTCTTCTACTGGAGTTTCAAACGCATCAATTTCTGTAATAAAAAGATAATATGATGCATTTGGAGCCGTTCCTACTAAAGCATTTTCTTTGTAACCGCCCATTGTTGATAGCACTTTTGTTCCGTGATCATCTCCTGTATAGAAATCAGTATTTCTAGTAGTATAATCGTAACCGCCTAAGATTTTGTTGTTATTTCTAAGATTTTCAAATGGCTGTGCTGTATTTACTCCCGGAAATCCTGCATCTAAAACTGCTATAATTTTTCCTTCTCCCGTATAATTCTGCTGATGCAAAATTTGTCCGTTCAACATCTGAATTTGGCTAGCAGAATTGCCATAAGAATAATCGACCGCTGCTTTTAGCTTATCTTTATTTTGATTTGTTGAAGTTTCAGAAACTCTTTTCGCAGTAGTATTTAAAGCTTTATTGGCAAACTCTATTTTAGAAACAAAAGACAGTAATTTTAAAGCGTTAATATCAGCTTGTTCTCCCTGAATATGAAGCGCATTCAGCCATTTCGACTGCGCCAATACTGTAATTCCTGTACTTGCTATAACTTGACTTATGTATGAAGCTTCTATAGGAGCATCTGTAACCTCTAAAGGTATATTTTGATTTGTTCTTCGATCTAAAGCTCTTTGCGAAAGTTCAGTTAATGGATTATCATAAAAAGCCTGTACATTAGGTTTTCCACTAAAATAAACCCATGCGTCTTCCTGCGCAAATACCGAAAACGAAAGAAGTATTAAAAGAAAAGTAAAGTTATATTTCATATTATACCTTTTAAGGAATTTCTCCCAAATAAGGTATAAAGCTAAGAAATTACTCCCGAACCAACTAATTCATTTTCTAAATACCAAGCAACAAATTGTCCTTCTGTAATAGCAGACTGTGGCTCTTCAAATTCCACATACATTCCGTCTTCAAATTGATACAAAGTTGCTTTTTGAAGAGGCTGACGGTAACGAATTCTAGCCATTACTTCCATTTTTTCCCCCGATTTCAAAGTCATATCTTCTCTAACCCAATGAACTTCAGAATTTCCAACGAAAAGCGCTTTTTTAAATAGTCCAGGATGCTGGCTCGATAAACCTGTATAGATAGTATTGGTTTCAACATCAGTCGCAATTACAAATAAAGGATCTGTAGTTCCTCCTACATTTAATCCTTTTCTTTGTCCAACTGTAAAATAATGAGCTCCTTGATGTTTTCCAACTACTTTTCCCATTGTTGGAAGATATTCTAATTTCCTAGATTCAAATTTTAATTCTTCTTCTAAAGAAATTCCAGCTGGTTTTTCTACAGTATAAATTGGATCATTTTTATCAACTTGAACAATTTTACCTTCTTTAGGCTGCAGTTTTTGCTGTAAAAATTCTGGAAGACGCACTTTTCCAATAAAACATAAACCTTGAGAATCTTTCTTTTCTGCTGTAACTAATTCCATTTCAGCAGCGATTTCGCGCACTTCTGGTTTAGTTAAAGCTCCAATTGGAAACAAAGCTTTAGACAATTGTTCTTGCGACAATTGACATAAGAAATAAGATTGATCTTTATTGTTGTCTGCGCCTGCAATTAATTGATAAACAGGTTTTCCATCAACTTCAATTTCGCTTTTTTGGCAATAATGTCCAGTTGCAACATAATCTGCTCCAAGACTTAAAGCGATTTTCATAAACACATCAAATTTGATTTCACGGTTACAAAGCACGTCAGGATTTGGAGTTCTTCCTTTTTCGTATTCGTTGAACATATAATCAACGATTTTTTCTTTGTATTCTTCGCTTAAATCAACAGTTTGAAACGGTATACCAAGTTTCTCAGCAACAAGCAAAGCATCATTACTGTCTTCCAGCCAAGGACATTCGTTAGAAATAGTAACCGAATCATCGTGCCAGTTCTTCATAAAAAGACCAATAACTTCGTAACCTTGCTGCTGCAATAAATAAGCTGCAACACTAGAATCTACTCCACCTGAAAGTCCAACAACTACTCGTTTCATTTTGAAATGTTTAATTTTTTAAGGTTGCAAAGGTACACCAAATAATAGAAAATTTCACCATGGTTTTCATTACTTTAAGTAATCCCGCAGTAGATAAAACTTATTCTGTTTTTACTCGTTGGGCGAAATAGAATAAAAATCAAGTTTGATCTGCTAAAATTCTTTAAAATCTGCGTGAAATACTATTTTTATCGATATTTTCACGCAGATTTATACAGATTAAAGCAGATTTACAAAGATTTAAAATTAATTGGACGAGGTAAAATTGACAAAAACAATTTCACTCAATGAGTTCTTTTTTTAAGTACATTTAATAATCAATTTTCAAAGAATGAAAAAATACATTTACAGCTTATTTTTCCTGTTCGTTTTAACCTCTTTGAGTGCGCAACGATTTACTGCTTCATTACCTAATTATGAAGCTTACAAAGCATTTCGAGGCAAACCTTTGTCTGATAAATTCTCAAATATCGAATCGGTTAAAGTGATTTACGATCTGCGAAAACAGAAAATGTATTATTTCAACAGCAGTGTTATTTTACTTCATTACGATTTTGTAACCAATTATTTAGGCTATAGCCAAGATCTTGAAATATTCAACAATGAAAACTACAGCGATACAGAGAAAAACAGAGATTTTCTTCTTGGAAATCTAAACCATATCAAAGGAACTGAAAAATGGATTTTTGAATTGGCTGCTTCAGATCATATGCCAATTCAATTGATTGAGCGATTTTTTAATTTGGTCAAAAATTCCACTTTTATTGGTGAAAAGCTAAAATTCTATTTGAATAATCCTGAAATGATGGAATGGTTTCAACAGCAGAAATTTATGATTCCTTGTATAAAATCAGATTATATTTTTGGTGAATTAAAATATCAGGAAGTTGTCCGTGGCAGCAATATTGGAATTTTAAAGCAATACAAAATCAAAGATTTAGAAACTACAAAACCTAATTCTGATGAAATTATTATTTTGGATGGAACGCCGGATATTCTTCCAAATGTTCGAGGAATTATTGTAAATGAACTTCAAACTCCATTAAGCCATTTGGTTCTTTTAGGAAAAAACAGAAAGATTCCGATTATGGCGTATACCAATATTGAAAAAGACAACAATATTAAAAGGCTGCTTTCTAAAAAAGTAGAATTAAAAATAGAAGTCGATACTTTTTTCATTAAAGAAACAACTAAAAAAATCCCAGTAAAAACAGTTGGAAAGAAGAAAAAACTAACGATTGATAACTCTGTAACCGAATTAGTCAGTTTATCAGAAATTCCTAAAAAAGGCATAAATTATATTGGTTCGAAAGCACAAAATATGGCCTATTTGATTTCGATTTCAAAAGAAATTCCGTTTAAAACTCCAGAAGATGCGCATGCAATTCCGTTTTATTTTTATACGCAACATATTCAAAAAGCTTCCATCTCTTCTTTAATTACAGAACTTTTAGCCTATCCGCACAAAGATTCAACAGTTTGGATTAATAAACAATTGAAAAAAATCAGAGACGCTATTAAAAAAGAAAACGTTGATCCAGCTTTAATAGCCAAACTCAACGAAACTTTTAAAAATGCAAAATTCAAAAACTTCAGATTCCGTTCCTCAACAAACGCAGAAGATCTGGACGATTTTAATGGCGCTGGATTGTATGATTCTAAAACTGGAATTTTAGGAGACAGTATCAAAACTTTCGAAAAAGCAATCAAACAAGTTTGGGCAAGTGTCTGGAATGAAGCTTCATATAACGAAAGAGAACTTTTTGGAATTGATCAGCAAAATATTGCAATGGGCGTTCTCGTTCATCGTTCTTTTCCTGACGAATTAGCAAATGGCGTAATTATCACCAAAAATATATTTAGAGAAAACTTTCCTGGAATTACAGTAAATGTTCAAAAAGGTGAAAACTCAGTTGTAAAACCTGAAAAAGGCGAAATCTGCGAACAGTTTGTTGCGTATCATTTCAACGACGGAAAAGACGACACTGATTTTGATATTGATTATACTTCCAACTCAAATTTGAATAACAACGAGCCTTTATTGAGCCGAAAAGAAATGAGTAATCTTTATACCGTTAGCAAAAAGATCGAAACCAAAATGTATCGATATTGGCGTAAAAACCAATTTCATCCTGTAGATATTGAATTTAAAATTGTGGGCGAAAAGAGAGATTTATACATCAAACAAGTTCGTCCTTTTAACGATTAATAGAATACCAACAAATCTATTTCGTTACTTGATGTATTAATTAGTACAATTCTAAAATCGAAATCTTCAATCTTAATTTTCTCTTGAATTGATTTTCGAATTGCTTCTGCATTTAAAGAGAAATTATCGTCAAGCGGAATTTTTACATCTACAGAATTCAGGTATTTTGAAGCTTTTTTGTTGACAATAATGGAAGCGACAATATAAAATCCGATAATAATAATTTGAAAGAACAGCAGTAATTCAATCTTTTCAAACGGATACATAATATCGAGAATTGACAATGTAATTGTCGCAAAAAGAAAGATTATCGCATTTACCGTAAAAGACTGTGTTCTAAATCGAAGTATTGAAAAAATAGCAAATAATCCAAAACCAATTCCGACTCCAATTTCTATTTTGGTAAAAAGGTAACAAAGAGAAAAAGTACAAAGCCCAACAATTACCATCAACGGATTTATAGTAGCATTATCTTTTCTGTTGGAAAAAAAATACAGAACTAAAATTGAGCAAAACAACAGTAAAAATCGTCCTAAAAGTTCATTTAAATCCATTGGTTAGAATAATTGGTTAATCAAATGTAAACAATTTACTGATTAGCACTCCATTTATAATTTTTGGACCATTCGTAAAACTTATCCAATTTATCTTGATTTTTTTTGTGCCATTTAGCAACATCTTCTTCGCCTGAATCAACATATACAATATAACCAAATGGTTCAATTAGTTTTTTATTCTTCATTTCGATGAAATAAGGGGCTAAAAAGTTCCAATAAAAACCTGTATTATCATTCTTTGTTTCTTCTAATAAAGCGCAAACAACCTCAAACTTTCTTATAAAATTCTCAGCATCTGTTTTTTTTACATTCTTTTTATCAAAGTCCAAACCTGCGCTCATAGAAAGTGTTAAATCTGCCACAGAAAAATCATTTTCTTTTTTAACTCCTGTGGAATCTGGAAGCGCAGATGCATCAATATTAATTGTTACCGCTTTCTCGCCTGTCTGAGTCACGCCTTTCACCATTAGACTTTTTAAATTTTCAAAATTCTTCTTTGATCTGCTTGTTTGCGGTTCAACAATTAAGAATCTTGAAAATGCCATAATAGCTGGAATTCTATTAGAATTTGTCTCTAATATCCCTATAGCATTTAATGAACCAGCATGTTTTGGATTTATAGTCAATGATTGCTGGAAACAAGAAAGAGCTTCTGTGCCTCTGTTAGAATTGGCGTAACAAATTCCTTTATTGAAATATAATTGATAATAATTTGGAAATTTCTGAATTCCTTCTTGGTATATTTTTAATGCCTCTTCATTTTTCTTCAAATGATCTAATGCATTACCATAATTAACATATACATTTTGAAGTCCGCTTTCAGGATGAGTTAAAATAGCTTGTTTTGAAATAGCTATAACTTCATCAAATTTATTTAACGAACTCAGTGTAAGAGACTTTTCTGTCAATGCAAACAAATTATCTTTATCCAACTCTAACGCTTTATCATAAGTTTTAATTGCGCCCTCATAATCACCTTTATCATGAAGCTCAATACCAGCTTCAACAAGTTTATCTGCCTCCTCTTTATTTTGGGCATAGACACCAGAAAACACTAAGAATAAAAACAGTAGAGTTTTAACTTTCATATAGATTTGATTTAGATTATAAACTTACTATATTTTACTTACATAAAAATAAAATCAAGAATAAAAACATCCACAAAAAAAAAAGACTTAAAAATTCATTTAAGTCCTTTAATCAGTATATTGTTCTTATTATTTTTTCGGCGCTAGACCTTTTTCTGAAGCTTTATTAGTGTTTTTAGGATCACTCATATTAACTTCTTTTAGTAATTTTCCTTTTTGATAAAACTGCCAGATTCCCGCTTTTTTACCATTTACAAATTTACCTTTGGAAGCAACAGATTTGTCTGAATCATAAAAAACAGCCTCTCCGTTGTATTCGTTATTTTTGAAATAAGACTCTTCTAAAAGCGTTCCGTCTTGTCCTATTTTTTTATACGGTCCTTCTTTCAAACCATTTTTATAAGTCATCTCTTCCGCAACTTGTGCATTTGGATAATAAATAGTTCTTAAACCTTCTAATTTTCCGTTTTTGTAATTCTCAACCGTCATCAAAACTTTAGAAGCTTTATGGTAATATTTCCATTCTCCTTCGCGAGCTTTTCCTATCTCTTTTCCTTCGCTTACTTTATTTTTATTTTGATCAAAAAAGACAGTGTACGAACTTCCATCATTAGCACTAAAATCTCTTGTAGCTATAATATCACCTTTTTTTGTATCATCAAAAAATTTAAAAACACCAGTTTCTTTTCCGTGATCAAAAGTTCCTTCATAACGAGGGCGTTTAGATTCAGCATAAGTTCCTTTCCAAAGTCCGTCTTTTTTACCGCTAGCATCAACTCTATTGGCTTCTTGAGAAAAAGCTGCTGTACTGATTAGAAACAAAATCCAAATTTTTTTCATAAACTGTTTTTCTTTATAACATTAAAAAGCGTGTTTTATTATTGCAAAAGTATAACCAATTTTACTTTTTTACCGATTTTTAAAGTCTTAAATACTATTTAAAATTTTGTTAAACGAAATTTACAGCCACAAATAATAAAATCAGAATAAAAAAATTATAAATAACTAAAAATCAATATCATAAAAACAATAATTAGATAAGCAAAACATGTAATAAACATAACTTTTGTTTAATATTATGTAAAAAAAGTTAAACAAAAACTCATAATTTAGCCTAACAAACTAAAAACTATATTATGAAAACATTTAAAATTAAATTAATTGCTTTTTTAGCATTAATTGCTTTCGTCAGCATTTCGTGTAATAATGATGACGATGATTCGCAACAGACCCCACAAACGATTCTATCTATCGCGAAAGCAAATCCCGATCTTAGTAGTTTAGTTGCTGCTTTAGAAAAAGCAGATCTAGCAGCTACATTGAACTCTTCTGGCTCTTATACAGTATTTGCGCCAAATAATAAAGCTTTTAGCGCTTTCCTTTCTGCAAACGGTTATGCTAATCTTGACGCAGTTCCCGTTGCCGCTTTAAAAGAAATATTACTCAACCATGTTTTAAACACAAAAGTAAAATCTAGCGATATTACTACAGGATATGTAAAAACTTTGGCAAAAGGAAATGCTTCAGCTTCAAACACCATAAGTATGTATCTTGAAAAAAACACAGGAGTTGATATTAATGGTGGAAAAGCCAACGGTGGCGCAACAGTAACAACTGCAGATATTGAAGCTTCAAATGGCGTTATTCATTTGGTTGATGGTGTAATAGGATTACCTACTATTGTTAACCATGCTGTGGCTAACAAAAATTTTACAACACTTGTAACAGCATTGAGCTATAATTCTGCATCTGGTTTTGTTGGAATATTATCTGGAACTGCAAGTTCACCTTTTACAGTTTTTGCACCTACAAATACTGCATTTACAAGCTTCTTAACCGAAACTGGATTTTCTGGTCTTTCTGCGATTCCTGCTAATGTTTTAGAAACTACCCTGAAATATCATGTGGTTGCTGGTGCGAATGTGCAATCGACTTCTTTAACAAACGGACAGGTAGTTAATACTTTTGCGAGTCAAAGTTTTACAATTGGCCTTACTGGAGGTGCAAAAATTACTGACACCAATAATCGAGTGAGTAATATTATTGCAACAGATGTTCAATGTTCAAACGGTATAATCCATGTTATCGACAAGGTTTTATTACCTAAATTTTAAATAAAACTAATTGTAAATAAAAAACCGTCTCGTTAAAAAAACGAGACGGTTTTTTGTTTTATTTATATAGAATTATTTCTTTTTATTCTGAGCTTTTGCCGCTTCTTGTTGTTCCATTACATCTTGAAGACGCTGTTGGAACTTACTTGGCTTTTTAGGCTCTCTTTGTTTGTTCTCTTGAATTTGAGCGTGAATTTTTTCACTGTCCACAATATAATTTTTGATTACAAACATAATTCCGATTGTAATTAAGTTTGAAATAAAGTTGTACAAACTCAATCCAGAACCGTAGTTATTGAAGAAAATTAACATCATTAATGGAGAAACATAAATCATGATTTTCATCATTTTTGCCATATCTGGCATACCTTCTTGCTGAGGCGCCGCCATTTGCTGATCTCCTGAAGTCATTTTCATGTAGAAGAAAATTGCAATTGCTGCCAAAATTGGGAACAAACTGATATGATCTCCATACATTGGAATATTGAACGGTAATTTTACCACCGAGTCAAAAGAAGATAAATCGTCTGCCCAAAGGAAGCTTTTTTGTCTTAATTCAAATGCCGCAGGGAAAAACTGGAACGATGCGTACATAAATGGCAACTGAATCAATGCCGGAATACATCCTGCCATTGGGTTTACACCTGCTTTGTTGTACAGTTTCATTGTTTCCTGCTGTTTTTTCATTGGGTCTTTTTTGAATTTTTCTCCCAACTCAGCAATATCAGGT
>Ga0160502_100510_pt1 | contig 23395 bp, 28 predicted proteins | sample DIDnMG_14_FD_108237 | JGI IMG/M metagenome (GOLD analysis project Ga0160502, IMG submission 108237) | Enriched soil microbial communities from UW Madison campus, WI, USA - DID2933_E24_Xylan MG | ecosystem: Environmental > Terrestrial > Soil > Unclassified | place: USA: Madison, Wisconsin... | reverse complement strand
ATAACAAAAATTAAAAAAAGCCCTCATTGCTGAGAGCTTTCAACCCTTATTGAAATACTGTCCTGCAATCCCAAAGCGGTTTGAGCATTAATCAATGGCCGGACCAGTTCAAGCCTTTTGAGCCGGCAGCTTATAGATCAGCTTCTGGATGATGGCCAGCCAGATGCTTGACAGAAGCATGGTGAAGGTAATCACTGCAAGAGTAATCTGATGCATATAATCTCCAACCAGCCCAAGAGAAGCGGCAAGCGTAAGCAGCACAAAGCTGAATTCGCCAATCTGCGACAATAGCGCGCCAGCATATATGCTGTCCCTCCAGCCGTTTCCGCTTAGCTTAAAAAGCAGGCTATTGATCAAGCTATTGATTATCAGAACGCTTATAGCCACCAAGACAATTGTGCCGGCATTGGCCGCAAAAAATCCAACATCAAGCTGCAGTCCTATGGCCAGAAAAAAAAATGCCATAAAAAAGACCCTAAAGGGAATCAGCGATTTTCCAAGCCAGCGCGTTGCCTTATCCTGCCCGATCACAATTCCAGCTGCAAAGGCTCCAAAGGCTGGCGAGAGCCCAAACCAGAAACTGACCCAGGCCATCCCAAAACATATGCAGAAGCCGATGAATACCTGCAGATCATGGTCGGCAATAAGCTCTCTTCTCATGGGAATATTAAAAATCCTCCTATTGATGGCTGACCGCAAAAAAAGCAGTATGAGCATGCCGCCTATGCTGACCTTGGCAAGCTCCAAAAAAGAGGTATTGCTGCCTGAAATGAAATTTAGCGATAAGACCATTGGCACAACCAGTATGTCCTGCATCAGCAGCACACCGCATGTTATAATCCCCAACTGGCTTTTAATCTCGCCGGTTCTCTGCAAATACTGAAATACAATAGCCGAACTGCTGAGGCTTATGATAAAAGATAATAATATAATCCTACTGGCTGGCCATCCCAACTGCATTCCCAAGACATACATGCATAAGGCGCTTAAGAGGACCTGGACCAGAGCTATTGCAAAGGGCCTGCAGAAATGCTGGCTTAAATGGTGCAGGTCTATCTCGGTTCCAATGGAAAACATCAGAAGGACAATACCGATTTCGCCCAATTCCGCCGCCACTGCCGGATCAGGAATTATATTCAGGAGTTTTGGCCCCAAAAGCACGCCCGCAGCTATATAGGCAATAAAATAGGGCTGCCTGAAGCGGCGCAGCACCAGTATCAGCAACAGCACAGCAAAGCAGAGCACGGCCAGGGCAGAAAATAAGTCCGAAAACATAATTATAGCTTTTTGCAATGATTAAAGCTGCCCTTCGGGGCAGCTTTAAAATAAAAAAGGTAAAATAATCGATTAGAAATCAGGCAATTTCAATCATTCTAGGCGGCTTCTGCTTCGCCTGCTCTTTTTTGGGTATGGACAGATGAAGCAGGCCATTGACATAACGTGCACTGATCTTTTCTTCGTCCACCACATTTTTAGGCAGCTCAAAGCTTCTCTGGAAAGACTGGTAGCTGAATTCCCTGCGGGTAAAATTCTCCTGCTCGATGGTCTGCTTGTTTTCCTTTTCCGAAGAAATAGTCAGCAGGTTTCCGTCAAGGGTGATTTTGAAATCGTCTTTCTCCAGGCCTGGAGCGGCCACTTCGACTTCAAAATGTTCTGCAGTCTCTCTGATGTTTACCGATGGCAGGGTGGTGCTTGTTGTAGAAAAATTTTTGTTTTCCCAATTGAAAAGCTCGCGGCCTAAAACGTCATCAAAAAACGTATGCTGCAGGCCACGATGCTGGTTTGCATTTCTTTTGATAAGATTCATAACATTTTACTTTTAATTGTTATACAATATTTTTGAACATACACTGCCTTTGCAGTGCCAGGGACAAAAAAACCAAAATTATGCCAGAGAAAAAAAATGACATTTTTTCAGTTTCCATAAACGAAAAAATGTCAGTTTTACCCTAGCTTTACAAAGAAAGAAAGAAAGAAAGAAAGAAAGAAAGAAAGAAAGAAAAAAACACATAGCCGGCTTAGGCAAAAAGGCATTATCCCTTTTGCAAAAAAATCTTTGCCTTTTAGATGACCCCCATAAATTCCAAGTACCTCCCCATAAGCTCCCTGTCAAAAACAGGGGGCGCCAAATCGGCATCTTCCAGGAATTGCTTTGTATTGCTTCTGTCATAGTAATAGGTATTCTCATAGGCTTCCACCAGGGATCTGCCCTCGTGCACATCCTCTGTAAAGAGGCTCAGCAGAGGATATATGGGAAGATTATGGTCATACTTCCATTGGCTGAGCCATTGGCGATACTCCATCCCTTCCAAGCCCATGGCGTAATATTCATTCATTTTAGCGCAGAAATCCGTTAGGGACACATCATTTTCTGCCAGAGGGGAAAGATGGAAATTTAAGCCTACGGCTTCCTTTTTTCTGCTGATGTGCATAATGGCCCTGCACATATAATCCACTGTTGTCAGTTCATCCTTTAGCCCCATCACCAGCGGAAATGATTTCAGCTCGACGCAGCTTCTTATGAGCGCACCCCACCACTGGTTCATTTCAGTTGCGCCCGAACCGCCATGGCATACTGCAAAGCCCAGCCTGAAATTTATGATGGGAAGCCCTTTTGCTTTTGCCTTTTCGGCAATGCTTTCCATTACCCATTTGCTTTTTATGTAGCCTAAGTCACGGCAGACCGCTTCGAGGTTCTGGCCTATGGCATCATCCTCATACATCCATGTTTTTCCGGTAAAAGGCCTTCCCCAGCTAAAGACGCCCATTGAGGAGAGCAGCACCAGAAATTTCACTCTTGCTGCAGCGGCCAGACCGATAATATTGTGCAGCCCGTCAATATTGGGCTTTTTAATCAGCGGATACGGCTGCACATAGCTTACGGAGCTTCCCGAATGGTATATGACTTCCATCTCCTCTGCAATGAAGCGGTAAGCCTGATCTTCCATTCCAAAGCGGGGCAGAGACAGGTCTCCTGGCATCGCTTCAATCCGGCCATCATAATCGGCAGGCCAGGGCAGCTTAAATTTTGCAAAAGTGCTTCTAATGCGCTGCAGCCCCTCATCGGCAGACGGGGCGCGCACCAGGCAGTATATTTTGGCGGCCGTATCCTGCAGAAGCTCCGCCAATAGATGGGAGCCGACAAAACCGGTCGCGCCTGTCAGAAAAACATTCTTGGGATTGCCCAGCACAGCGGCGTCCGGCAGTGCGTCCACAGTAAAATCAATGCGCAGCTCCGAATCCTGAATCAGCTCGCTGGCCATTATTCGGGCCTTAGCCTGCTGCGTAATCTCCGTTTCGAGCATACGTTTGTCAATTTCTTTTACAAACGCAGAAATAGTCGTGAAAATGTAAAGTTCCGGCAGGCTGATCTTATTTCTTACAGGCTCGGGAAGAAGGGCATAAAGCTGCGCCAATAGCAGGGAATGCCCTCCCAAATCAAAAAAATCATCTTCCTCTCCAATGTCTTCCGCCGAAAGCAGCTCTTTCCAGATATGCCTTACAATTTCAGTGAGGTTATCTTCCTTCCATTTCGGCTGACTGGCATTTTTAATCTGGCTCTCGGGGATTTCCAAAAGCGCTTTATCTATTTTGCCGGCATGCGTCAGGGGCATTTCATCCACGGCAATGATTTTATCGGGAAGCATATACGGGGGCATTGCCTGCTGCAGTTTTGCTCTGATGCCCTGCAGGGATTTTGCCCGATCATCCCCATTGCCGCGGAGCTTGACAAAAGCAATGAGCGCGGGCAGGCCATTGCCCTTTTTTTGAACCTTAACTGCCGCTTTTGAAATCTGAGGCAATTTGGCCATATTGTATTCAATTTCTGCAAGCTCAATGCGGTAGCCTCTGATTTTGACCTGATCGTCCTTTCTGCCGCAGAATTCGAGATTTCCGTCGGGCCTTTCAAGCACCATATCTCCCGTCTTATAGATAGTCCCGCTGCCCTGCAGCTGGCCTGAAAGCCATTCCGGGGCCTGCAGAAAAGCTTTTCTGGTATCCTCGGACCGGTTCAGATAGCCCAATGCCAGCTGGGGGCCGCCTATATAGAGCTCTCCGATGGCTCCTTTGGCTGCGGGCCTGAGATCTTCATCTAAGACCAGTAGATTTACATTGGGCATTGCAGATCCGATAATTCTCGGATCCGTTTCCTCTTTAAACTCATAATTGCTTACTGCAACTGTAGCCTCTGTCGGTCCGTAGCTATTGATCAGGCGCACTTTCCTGCACCAGGATCTCACAGTGCTTTCACTGCAGGCCTCACCGCCAACTGCAATGGCCTTTAGATTGCCTATGGGCTTATCTAGAGGCAGTGAAGCCAATACCATCGGGGGCATCAGAGGCACGGTATCGATATTATGGGCCGCAATAAAATCCAAAAGCGGCTCGCCGACAATCCTGTTGTTGGGATATAGGTATATGCAGGCGCCTTTTATCAGGGGCGTCCAGATATCAATCACAGCGGCATCAAAACTGGGAGAGGCAAACTGCAGCGTTTTGCTCTCAGAAGACAGGCCTAAAACCTCAGCCTGCTGCCACACAAAATTATAAAAGGCCCCATGGGCAATAACGACGCCTTTGGGCGTTCCCGTACTCCCGGAAGTATAGATGATATAAGCGGGGTCCTGAGGCAGGATTTCAGCATGCATGCCGTCTTCAGGCATCTGCTTATATCCATCATCCTGAAACAGAAGGTCCAATGCGATGCTTTCAATTCCATCTTTGCCGGCTTTTTCCAAATATTCCCGGCTGGTCAGCAGCAGATCGATTTCAGCATCGTCGGCCATCAGATGTATCCTTGCCTGGGGCAATTCTCCGTCTATGGGAAGATAGGCTGCCCCTGACTTTAAAATGGCCAAAAAAGCAATAATGCGGTCGGCGGACTGCGGAAGGCACACTCCCACTCTCCCTCCCCGCCCAATGCCATGCAGCCGTAAATAACTTGCCAGCCGATTGGCCTTGGCATTGAGGTCCCCATAAGCGGTTTTCCCTCCCCCATCGGCAAGTGCCGATTTATGGGGATACCGCTCTGCAATTTTCTCAATCTGTCTTATAATATTGCCGGCATTATCCTGAAAGCCGACTGTTGGATAATCATTTTTCATTTCGTTGCCAGAATCCATTTCTTTTTCCATTGGGCAAAATTTTATGTTGGACACTAATTTTTAAAACACTGATAGACAAGCTTAATATATTTTCTAACATTAAAAAACACATAAACAAAATAACTAAAAAATATCTTACAAATTAAACCTGTTGCTAATAATAATTTAAATTTAACACACTGTAAACAAGCTAATTAAACCAATAAGCATATATATAGAGCATTGCCTCTAATTACATATTGCATTGCAAAAGAAAAAACGGAAAAAAAGAAAGCGCAGAAAAAGCGGGCACGAAGGATGCAGTGGCGCTATAAGCCCCGAAGGCGGACAAAGAAGCTGAAGTCCGTTATGCGCACCGCGCATGCGATGGCCGCTAGCTTGGCCTGCTTTTATTGCGATTGAAAACGGATAGCATCCTAAACTAAAAGCTTCCGCATAAATTTAAATTGCAGCACAGCTATCAGAAAGCTCCCCCTCTATAATAAGCATCCCTGTCACCGGCCAAATGAAAAAAAAAACAGTCTAAAAAAAACAGTCTAAAAAAAACAATCAAAAAGCAAAAAAAATCTAAAAAGAAAACAGCCATAAACCGGCTGGAATATAACAGATTATAAAATAAAAAAACAGCCCGAAGGCTGTTTTGATTTTTATGCGATACTGCTATAAATAATTGATAATCTGTAAATCTTTGATGGAAAAAATAATTGCCAGCACATCTGATACATTACCCACTAAGGTAGGGTAAGCGCATTTTAAGGTTTATTAAAAGACAAAAAACGAAAGAGGCCATCAGTAGGATGCATCTTTTTTTATTCAATAATTAAAATTTCTGATTCTTTTTCGGTAAGTTATGTGGTTATATTATAAAAACAACAAATCTGCAACATTACCCTAATCTAAAGCACTATCCATTACACAAATTAATGAGGGCATTATCTATTAATTTTCTTCCATACGGCATCTAATATCTCCCCTTCCTCAGTTACCACTCTAATTTTGTCCTCATTTTTTATATTAAAGATTAATTTTTGTTTATCCTGTTTACGCAGAAGAGTTAATAATGAATCTTTAATGCTCCAAACACCTTCTTCTATTTTAATTTCACGAATAATATTCTTCCTTGCCAATTTTTTAGTGCCATAACTCTGGAAGACTAACTTATAAGCATTATCTTCATACAACGTTAGAATGCAAACATTATATGTGCTAACTAATGCACTTTCTATTTTTCCTTCAAATCTATAAGAGGTTTGTTTTATAATCTGTGCTTCTGAAAAATTATAAAACAGAGCCGAAAATATTACAATAAAGATTTTGATTTTTTTCATTTTAGATTAATTTACTTTTTTATTTCAACAAACAAATTATTTGCACCTGGTTTATTTACCATTTCCCTTACGGCTTTTCTTTGCTCTCCAGGACTAGCACCTTTTAGCGGTTCACCAAAATAAATCCTGCTATCAAAACCATCACCGTAATGCAGTCTCTCCGGTAAGTTCCTCTGTCTATTAAAAACATTGGTAATTTCCACAGCAGAGCCCATAGTAAATCTCCCGCCATCTGCCCATCCTCCACTTTTCTGTTTAAAATGTCCAAAATATTCATGTTCAAATACCCTGGCCATATTATATGCCCTATGATTTAATGCCGAACTATATCTATACATTTTAATATCGCTGTTTGGTTCAAATCCATTGAAATCCATCTGTACCCGCTCATTTAAGGCAATATTAAAACAAAAAAGATGAGCATCACTGCTCATCTTTAATTCATTCGTTTAATTTATTCAATTTCAAAAGGTTATAATTCCAAAATCTCATATCGCTAACTTTGAAACACTACCCCTAATATGTAACACTCCCCTCTTCGGAGAGCTGTTTTTTTTGCTTTTATTAATTAATGTTAATTGAAATTTCACCTATTTCTTTTTTATTTTTATCATAAAAATGGATAATTGATAAAGTGTTGATATCATACGATTTACCAAATGTTGTAGTTAAGCTTTCAATTTTTCTATCATCAAAACTAATCCATTTAAGAGTTTTATAATCACTAGAAAATCTCATCTTTGGATTTTTATAAGAAACTCTTAAAACTCTTTTATTCTCATTTGTCATTGAGTAGGAAAATAGACTAATGATTCCAAAACTTTTTTTAGTAACAGACTTATCCATCCAAAAGATTAATTCATTAATATTTTGTTTTAAAATTTTATTCCCTTTCACTTTAACATTTTGTTTTGGAATTTCTCTTATATACAACCCTTCTTCAATCGATTCCTTTATTGAAGAAGAAGGGTAATAGTAATAATTGATAAATCGTCGACTATTGTTAAAATATATACTTATCAAATAATAAAAAAATAATACAAGAGCAGTACCTAAAACATATTTGATCCATTTTTTCATTCTATTTTATTTTTTCGCGTTATTTCTTGGCTTTAATTGACTCCCAATTTCAATTCCTTTATTACTTCTTTTAATTTCAGCTTGTTTTGAGTCAGGGTAATAATTCCCCCAAGAAAGCCCATACGGACCATCATTACTTACTTCTCCATTACTTAGACCAGCTGCATCCAAAGCGTCAGTAGCTACAGCGGTACAATCTTGATATATGGGAATATATAGTGATTTTGTTTGAGCTTCAGCTGCTTCTTTCATTATTGCATCTTTCTTCGCCGAAGTCTTTATTCTAAAACCCTCTGTAAATCGTTGCTTGATTTGTCCTTTCGAATTTTTCTCAGAAGTTTCTTTGCCTTTATTATCATCATATTCACTTTTAAATGTATTAAATTCTGAATTAGCAAACTCTTCAATACTTTGGAATTCCATTATAGTATATCCATCGTTATCTGGAATTTCACTACTTGTACCTGTATCATCAAAATCTTTTGAATAAAAGGTCCATCCGTTTTTATCATCTCCGATTAATATTGCTTGGTGTCCTGTATTATGATCCAGACCACTTTGTCGTTTACTTAATAACGTTATTATATCATCGGGTGACATATCTTCAGGCAACATATCATCTGGCGCCATTCCATCAGGATCAATAAAACGAATTGGATTATCAAAAGCATAATTATAAGGGCTATATCTCCTCATTTGTTCTGCCAATGGGTCAATGTTCATCCAACGTCCAAGAGCAGGGTCATAATTTCTAAAACCATAGTCGTACATGTCAAGCCCCAGCTCGTCTTGGAGCTCCTTGCCATTGTACTTATACTTATAAGGGTCTGCAAAATTTTTCTATAGAATGAATACCCCTTGCAAAAAATCTCTATATAAAGAACGTTTTCTTGGCATTTTCCAGCTTATGCGAAAGTAGATTTACTTTAATTATTTTCCTAATAAATTGCATCAATAAAAAAGCTCTCATAAATGAGAGCTTTTTTATAATTACTAAAACTTATTCTATGTTGTTTTATATTAATTTCTGAAAATAGATTCCTAGAAAGGTAAATCATTCAATGACTCTAATTGCTCTTTTGTTATAATATTTTTAGACAAAACATAATTCTTCCAAAAGTATTTACCTTTTTGTGTTAATAGATAATAAATCCTTTGATTTTCGATATCGTCAACTTTCGTAATCAAGCCGTTAAATATAAGTTTTTCAATAATTATTGGGTCTGTATTTTTGGGGATTGATTTAAACTGGCTTATTTCTGTTCCTATTTGTTCAAAATAAGTAGAAACTTCAGTCTTCAAAAAACTTTCATACTCTTTATCTAAAGTTAGTTTCTGTTCATCCGTATAATCTCCTTCATCTGGACTTTCCAAACTTATATATTGTTCAAGTTTATTCTTTTCTTTTTTAAGCTCTGTCAAATCAATTCTAAGGCTCTCTATTACTTTTTGCTTTTCTTCATTTGAAACTGTGAGTTCAGTAATTTTATTATTTAATGCAGAAATCTCTATGTTACCAGCTCTTTCATGTTCATATTCTCTCTCTTCCTTTGCAATTTTTTGTTTCCACTTTAAATCAGATAACTGCTCATTATTAAAATTTGTTTTACGACCCGTTTTTGCAAAAATTACTAAAATTTCTATTCCCCACGTAAAGTATGGAAGCGCAAGTACATAAATTAAACTTGAAAGAATTGGATAATATAGTGTTGTATCAGCACCATTAAAATTATCACTTATATAAATGATTTTTTGTTCTATTTTTTTGTCGGAAAGAAATAACGTAAATATTGGTTTCCAATTAAATACAATCCATGATATTAAAAATGAAAAAAACAAAGGGTTTTTCAATCTTTCGTTTGATGCCTGGAAGAGGGTATTTAGAAATTCTTTCATTTTTTAATTTATACTTTATTTTTTCTGTTCTTTAAAATGATCTACGGAAAAATATTATCTATTCAATTAGTTTGTTTTTTTGAAATAAACTAAAAAAGGTATTTAATTAAATACCTTTTTTAGTTACTCTGTAAATTTAAAATCCTTTTTCTAATAAACTATTTGGATCAATTACTGGTAAAATGAAATCGCTCAACACTGTTCCTTGAAAGCGTGTCATTAATATCCCTCTTGATGTTGAATATGTTATGGAAGCTAATGCATTCCCTAACGCAGGATGAATTGTAATTGTTTCATCCATTTCCAAAGTTGTTAATTCATCTATATTATCAACATAATAGATATAGACAAAACTAAAATTTCCTATCGCTTCTTCGATATTTTCATTGTCACTTTTTGTCTCAACGTTTACAGAAAAATCAGCTTTTATTAATTTGTCTTCGAGATTAAACCCTAATTCGAAGTCTACATTAAAATTATGTCCTGCAACGTTCTCTTCATTAAAATTAAACGGACTATTTATTTGCCCTTTAATAATTTTAAAATCAACAATTTCGATCTTTTTTGGTTGTAATATATTAGCTGACATTGGCTAATTGATTTTTTAATTTTGTCCTAGATTTTTTCCATATTTTTTTATAAGTCACATCAGTTGTACTAACATGTGAATTTTTATAAACTGTGATATACCTCTTAGTTTCTTCAGAAGATATAGACTTCGTTTGCGGTACATTAATAATTGGATCTCCTAATTCTGCTTCTAATTTTGCAAGTGAACGCAATGTAAAATTGTGTTCTCCTATTAGCCACTTATTAATTTCTGATGGTCTTTTTTCCATTTTTTCGGCTAAATCTTTTTGATTAAGACCTTTCGCTCTCAATAATTGATTTACACGAACAACTATATCTGCATACATCCTTGTAAAAATTTTTATTTCCTCAGGAGTTTCAGATAGAATTCTTTGGGCTACTTTGCTTCTCATATTTGCTTTGGTTTTTTTTTAGAGGATGATTTCATCTGAACCATCATAATTTGTGAGTTTTCTATTTGTTTCATCAACAATAATTGAGCCATCTCGAAGAGCCTCTTCAATCCGCTTTGCGAATTCACATGCAGCTCTCCATTCCATATTCAATGAACTTGTTTGATTTGTTGGGCCATCTTTTACACCTCCATTAAAGAGGATTACAATGTTATTAGTAATTTTTAATGCATATATCCTTAGAGGGAATTCAGGATAGTGGTATGTTATTTCCTCAATAACCACTTTACCTTGAACTGGCAGACCTTTAACCTCATTCTCGGATCTATTAAAAAAATCATCAATTGCTCCATGATCTTCTCCTATAGCATTTAAAATAAATGATAAAAGAATCTGACCTGCCTCTTTATATTCTGACATAGCGTCATATTTATTAAAGAACAAGTCGGTTTCATTTGTATCAGCATATTCATATTTAACGGTATAAAAAGTGCATCTTGCACCTTCATCATCCCATACCTCTAGAACAAATATATCCACTTTATTACTGTTTTGCAAGCAAAAATACACTTTTAAGTGTATTTTATCATTATTTTTTGTTTTATTTTTTAAATTTTAGATCAAAGGAAAATATTTATTTATCAATCCCCGCTGTTCCAAAGCATTCATTTTAATATATTTTTCGGTGGTTCCCGGCCATTTATGTCCTGCCAGTTCCTGAACTCTTTCCAAAGGAATGTTTTTCTCGTTAAGCCAGTTACAGATCACGCTCATTCTGATGGTCTGGGGATTCAGTTTCCTGTCGGGGAATAATCCTCTTAACGGCTCAATCATGGCATGTATGCTGTTCACCAAAATAGGCTGTCCAAGCTTTGTCACTATGAATTTATCACTGCTCCCGCGCAGTAAGGCAGGACGGGTTTCATTTATATAATTATGAAACAGTATCATCTGCTTAGGCACGAGTTCCAAAGTTCTTTTATTGAGATTGGCAGAGCCTTTAATGTAGACTGTTCCGTTATCCAGATCAATATCCTTTAGAGCCAGCCTTGCTATTTCATCGCTTGCCAGCCCCTGATAGATCAAAAGCGAAATAAGAACATTGTTTCTGGTGTCAAGATGTTTGTAGCGGTTCTCACGTTCCATTAAAAGCTGAAGTTCAGCTGAGCTAAACAGATCCTGAACCTGAATGGTCTGGTTTCCCTTAATCTTAATATTAAGCTTTCTGCAGGGATGGTCATTTCTGTAGCCGTACATAACCAGATAGTCGTAATATTTTTTAATGGCTGAAAGTATTCTGATTCGGTACTGTACGTTGGACTGCTTCTGGCTGACTTTATCCATATGCCTGACTATATCTTTGTACTGGTATCTTTTTGCCCTTGGATTGGTTTTCAAAAAATGATTGATAGTATACAAATAGCTTTGCGCTGTTTTCTCTGCTACAATCCCTCTAAGATAATTTTCCAGATCGGGTTTCTTGTTTTCCATAGCATAGTTTTTAAAAGTTCACAACTGGTTTGCGTTTTTTGTTCTGCACCGCATAGATATAGGTCGTATTAATCTGCGTATGTCCCAGAAAACTGCGTATAAAATCAATTCCCGCGTTATTCTCTGCCAGATGGTACGCAATGCTGTGGCGAAGGCAGTGAAGGGTGATCTCTTTCTGGACAAGCTCGAATTTTCCTGTCTGCTCAATCATCTTGTTTAAAATCTCATTAAGGTTTTCGCCTGTCGATCTTCTGCCTCTGCTGTTGATGAAAAAGGCTTCCTCATTCTGGTTTCTTCCTGTCAGCCTTTCAGGCCTTTCATCCCTGACATATTTTGCCACATACTGCAGAACAGTATCGCTCATTGGAACTTCACGTCTCTTGTTTCCTTTTCCCTGTCTGACAACCAGCATTCCTTTTATAAGGTTCACATCTTTTAGATCAAGGCTGGCAATCTCTGATCTTCTCAGTCCGCATCCATAAGCAATGGAGAGCAGGGCTTTTTCCATTTCATTCTCGGCATGATTATACACCAATTTTATTTCTTCAATCGTGAGAATATTTCTGGGCTTCTGCGTTCCGCCTGTAATTGACGGGATGTAATAGGCATTTTGGATCTCTTTGTTTTCAAGAAGGTAAACTTGAAAAAGCCCCTGCACAAACAGATGCAGTTTAATCGTCTTTTCAGCCAGAATTCCGTTTCCTCTTTTCTTTGGTCTTGAAGAAAGATAATCCAGATACCTCACAGATTCTTTTGAGGTCACATTCTGGATTCTGCTGATTCCCGCCTGTTCAAGCCAGACCAGAAATTCCGTTATGATGTTTTTATAGAGGTTTGACCGTCCCTGCTTGTAGTTTCTGACTTTTACAAATTCTCCGAATGCCAATGTAAGCCTTAGAAATTCCCTGCTCTGTATCGTTTTTTTCATTGTCTTTTCCTTTAATTAAATGCTGTTTCTTTGAGTGATGAAAACGAACGCTTGCACACCCTGCGGAACGCGGAACACCAGTATCGTATTACCTGTGTTTTCAAGGCTTCCAGTGTTCCGCTGGCGTTCCGTGGTGTTCCAATTTTTAGTTTAATTTCCTTTTTCTTTAAAATCCGTCAAGCTGTCGGTGCAGTTCTTTTCGGATTCTGCTTTTGAGTTTTTCCATATCATCCCAGTAGGAGATCATAAATTTAAAGCCCCTGTTGAATGAACCCTCTACAGGCTGTATGTATTCCAATTCCTGCAGTAACTGCATGTACCTGAAAGCGGATGTTTTGCTGATATTCAGAGCCTGTCTAATCTCTCTTGCCGTGAATTTTTTTGATGTTCCTTCCTTCTGCTTTTTTATAAACTCTTTCAGATTCTCAAAGAACTGTCTCGTGCTTTTATCAAGCTCGTCGACTTTGATGATAATGGAACTGAAGAAAACATCGACAGCTGATTTTATGTCTGCTTTATCGGTTATAAGCCTGCCCCTGCTGTCGGTTTTTCTCTGGTACTGATGAAGAATTGTGATCTGGCAGACAAAGTTCTGGAACTGCGAGTTCAGCCTTCTGAGCATTCTGGCTTCCAATGGAAGGCTGAGCTTATCGGCAAAGGGATTTACAACCTCGTAGGATTTAAGCACGCGCATCACATTTCTTAAAAGCTGTTTCGCCTGCTCTTCCTTCTCGCTGTCTGCTTGTCCTGCTGTTTTCAGGTTCTGTTTTTTAATGATCCTCAGTGTCTGCTCTTGGCTTTCATCAACTCCCAAAATCACCGAACGGCTCATATTGTCATAATACACCTCAGCTTTTGTGGTGGTTGTAAGACTGGCAAAATGCGCCTGAACCTGCTTGATTCTTCCCCTGTTATTGCCGAATATGTCTTTTACCACAGTGGAGCTTGTCAGGAACTTGGCAGACTGCATTTCCCTGAAGGCATACTGCGCCTCTTCATTAAGCCCGTCAAAATCCTGAATAATAATCAGCTTGTTGATCAGTTCCTTATCCCTGTAATGGTAAAGAGATTTGCTTGTAATGCGTGTCATGTTCATCACATCCTCCTGAGGCATGCATCCTGCAATCCCGTTTATCAGGTGGCTTTTTCCCTCACCGCTTGATCCCTGAACAAGCCCGTGCATCAGGTACGGCATTTTATAGCTCGATGCCAGTATAAAAAGCAAAATCCTATTTTCTTCTTCCCCAACGATGCCGTTCTGTTCCAAGAGCCTGTCTATATTTTCAAGCAGTTTTGGTTTTGCGAGAAATGAGACCGTATTTTCCTGCGCCTGTGGCGTAAGCTCTTTTTCGGCGAAACGTTCCGCAATCGGATTTATTTCAGCCTCAAAAAGCGATTCCCTGTGATGTTCCAGAAGATCGGTAAGCGTTACCAGATCTTTTTCAAGGCTGTCATAATCAAAACCCTGCTTTTCGGATAAGTCCGTGCACTGGCTCTGCACTCCTGCAAAATCGAACAGGTCGATTTTAAGCCTGTGCTTTCTGTTGGTATTGTATTCCACAATCTGAAGCGAAATCCTGAGATTCCCCAAGTCCATCGGCAGGTTTCCCAGAACAAAGAAAGTCCCCGAGAGGCCTTTGTAGCTGATTTTGTAGCCGTTTACAATCTGCAGTCCTTCGCCTGCTTTTTCCGTTTTTGCGCTTTTTAAAAGATTCGATATCCCTTCCGCTCCATAATTGACCCACATGTCATTCAGACTGTGCCCCTCGGGAAGTTCCGCTATTGAAAGCGGAACGTCTGGTCTTGCCTCCTGCATTTGTAATCTGATCTTCTCCATTTTCTCACCGCTTAAAGATTACTATTGATTCCAGTCCATTCAATGATTTGATAATTTCAATATGCTCATCGAGCAGTTCCCCATCATGAAGTGCTATGACCGCTTCCCTCTGATCCAGTATTCTGCTCTGAATGAGGCTCGCGCAGTCAATCACAGTCGGCGCCAGATAGAGCTTTCGGGTAAGCGGATGGGGATATGCAGGATAGATTCCCTTCTGGTTTAGATATTCCTCCTTGGGGCTGTCCAGATCAAAACGGAGCGCAAAATAGTTTACGATCGCATTGTCTCTGTCCAGCAGGGGGAAAATAAGCCCGTAGCGCCCGAAGACGGTATAGGCAATCAAAGAATCATCCCGCACTCCTGCATCACTCTTGGTTATTACTCCAAGCTCCTCAAACCTTTCTTTGGATTTAAGGGTCTTGCGGTGGTGGAACTGTCCCGAATTAAAGCCTATTCTCAGGTCTGAATATTCCAGTCCGATGCTTTTCAGGTACGCTTTAGGCTTTACGGCCTTTGCGCTTCTGATGCCTGTTTCAAATGAACTGAACAGCGATTCTAAACTTTCCATATGCTTTAATTTTTTTAATTGGTTTCTGCGTTAATATAAACACAGCGATGCCCTGCCTGAAATCATTTTTCAGGCGGAAGTGCGGTATGGGCGTTAATTATAGGCCGTCTGTGACAGGGACAGCCGTTTATGGGAATAGAAATCTATATATGGATTTCTACTGCAAAGATAAAACAGATTTCAATGCGCATCCTGCTCAAAATTTGGTGGGGATAAATGCAAAGATAGAAGTTAATCTTCTGGCTTTGATAAGTAAAATATACCTGTGAAAGCCGTAGAACGTAGTATTGGGTTCAGGCAAAGATAAAGTTCTTTCACCTGATTGTCATGGACATAATATGCCCATGAAGCGGTTTTTGGCATCACTGGGAAGACTGCTCGGTTTCCTGCTTTTCATTAACCATTTTATATATTTCATCCAGAACTTCTATTTCAGAAATTGGAATCAGCTGAAGGGCAAGCTCCAGAACAGAGCCTATGTATATTTCCCTGTTATCAAGTTCATCCGAATAAATGATATTAAGGCACATTCTAATGAGATTCACTCCCAGACACGTCATATCCGAGTAGCCGTAAAATCTTATCTCTCGTATTGACTCGCCTCTTTTGTCCTTGGCAGGTTTCAGAAGTTTAAAATGATAAGATGCAAAATCTTTAAATTCTTCCAGTGTTTTTATTTTATCAGTTTCCATAATCATTCTTTTTCTTTAGCTGATTTCTCCTCTTCCAATTTTAAAAATAACTTATGACATTCATGTAACGCTTCGGCTTCACCGCAGGGCAGAAGCTGAACTGCTATCTCCAGAACACTTAAGATATGAAAACTCGGGTCTTCTACAGAGCCGGAATTTTCAAGATCATTATTATAAAGGGTATGAAGTGAAATTTTTAACAAATTCCTTACGGTAAAGAGCAATTCAATATAGTTAGAAAAGGTTATCTGAGCATTGTAACTGTCTTTCTTATTCTTATTAGGAGTAAGTGTTGTAAAAAAGTGCGTTTTTGATATTTCTTCAATAAAGTTTTCGATTGGTGTACTTTCAATTGTTTTCATAATTTTCGAATATTTGTTTAGTTTTTTCAATACAGTCTCTGAACAGTTTATCAGTTTCAATTTTTAGCCAGTCTAATTTTAAAAGGGCAGATTCAATATGTTCCTCCGTTACAGGCACTATCTTTTGATTGTTCTGCACAGATTCGCGAACACACTCCAACTGTTCCAAAACAGAAAATTCTCTAGTTAGTTCATGATTGAATGGATTTCCCAGCCTGTCAGAGAATCTCGACAGGTATATAAGCTGTCCAACAATATTTTGAGAAGGGTTATCTTCGCCTGTCAAAAACCAAGAAACATTCATAAAGAGATAACGCATATACTTATGAATTGCATAGGCAGACATAAGATGATTGCCTTCTCGCATATGAGATTTTAAATCACATCCGATAGCATCGCTCTCCAATTTATCGGCATCGAATCTTTCACCTGCCGACCTAAGAAAATCTTCTGCACTTATTTCTGCTATCTCAAAAACGCGCTTTTCTTTGGTTCTGCTGTAAATTAGCGTGCCATCATTGCAACGCAGAATAAAGTATGGATTACCGTTTTCAATCTCTTCATTTACCCAGAACCTGTCAAAAAATCGAAAAGTAAACTCCTCAAAATGCTTGAAAATTTTCCAGCAGTGTCCATGAATTTCTTCATAATAATGCGGACTGGATTTGCTTATAATGACTGTAATTATACCAGAAGCAGAAAATCTGCCTGACTGTTTCGAAAAGTAAATCAAATCGGCTTTGATAAACATTCGCAAACGCTTTACCGCTTTTTTTATCCGTCTATCATCTGTGCTTTCCTTATTTGTTAATATGTTGTGATACATAACTTCTGATTTTACGATTCCGAAACACACAGATTCTCTTGGCGCATTAATTCCGCCTCGGCAATCTCTACAGCTTTTTTATAAAAAAGACCGCATCTTTTTTCCAAAAGCTGTGTACTCACTAAACAGGATTCCTTTACATTACACCAGCGAAGCGAAGCTGGATTTACTTTTAGCAGATCAAACATTGCTTTATCTTCACTAGTGTTACGAGGGAAAACATCAGATGTTAAGGGAGTAAATATCTCGCATATTTCAAACAGATAAGACAGTGAAAAATGGTCTGGGTAATATCCTAAAAACACACTGATAAGCCCTAAGCAGGTTTGCTCCAAAGCAATATGGAGCATAGATTCCTGAACAAATCCAGTACTGGCGTAATCAACATTATCGACACTATCTAAATAAGTTTCAGCGACTATTTTTCTGTTTTCCCAGTAAGATCTTATCCTTTTTATTTTAAATTTTGGAAGTTTATCAAAGGAAATGACTAATGGCGAATTTTCACGTTCATACGCCTTGTAGCCTTTGGACACAACCTGATGATAAAAATACTTTTGGTTGTGCGTAAGAGAATGTCTAAATTTTGTTTTATAAAACAAAAGTGTTGCCGTATAACGTTCTTTTGTTTTGTGCTTTATTATGTCGCTGATATCTGCAACTGCATTGATAATATATTCATCGGTTAAAACCAGCAGATAATAATGCGTGTTCTGTTTTTCCCGAGAAGCGCACTCCTGAAATGGGCTGTCAAATGCATGAAACTGTTTTTTTTCTCCGAAGCAGTATATACTGCTTGTGCTAATGCAGTCAGCAATAATAATGCTGACCGTCTGTAATCCTAAGGTGTCAATTGTTTTCATAATTTTACTTATTTTAGTTAATACTTGTGTGAAAAATTGTATTTTTGTTTAACACACAGGCAAGTAACTAATTACTTGTACCGTACCGTATCAAATTTTACCGTACCGTACATGAGATTTTTTGTATCATACATGAATCCTGCTTTTTTATTCTTAATTATTATCTTTGAGCTATGAGTACATTAACAAAACCAAATCACATGGGGCGCAAAATCAGCCGTATCCGTGAACTGAAAGACATGAAGCAGGAAGCTTTGGCGCAGGCTATGGGAACAAACCAGCAGACTATTTCGATATTAGAAAATAGTGAAACTATTGATGATGAAAAATTAAAAGAAGTGGCAAAAGCTTTGGGAGTAAGTGTGGAAGCAATTAAGAATTTTTCTGATGAGGCAGTGTTTAATTATTTTAATAATTTTTACGATAATAGCCAGGGAACAGTAGGTAACTACCATTGTACATTTAATCCATTAGATAAACTAATAGAATCCCACGAACAGCAAATTAAATTATATGAGCGTTTAGTTCAAGCTGAAAAAGACAAAGTCGAATATTTGGAAAAACTTCTAAAAGCCAAATAAGCTTTTATAAAAGATATATTAATTCCAAAAAGAGACTTTCGAGTCTCTTTTTTGTTTTCAAATACCCTTAAAATACCATATAAGTCATGAATAAAACCATACATCTTAGAGTTAAAAAGGAAATTGACCGAACGAGCGAGGCTAAGGTGCTAAAACTGAAAGGCTCTTTAATCACAAAAGGCTACACTGAAATAATTCATATCAAAGACGAAAATGAAGATTTCTACCTCAATACATTTTCAACTGATTCAGACAAGAAAAAAGAAGCAGAAAATTATGTTCTGGAATTCATTAGTAGTAACGCACTACATGAAAGCATATCTTTGATTGATAATGTAAAAAGCAATTTCACACTGCTTTAATATCAAAATTTTTTAAATCATTTCTAAAATAAAAAAAGCAAAGCAAGATATTGGACACAGCCAGAGAAGTGCGCATAACATTTTTTCGTTCCTCAAATATGCCCTTCGGGACTTATAGCACTTCATCTGTCTGACTGTCCAATTCAAGACTGCTTTCTTTTTTCCTTTTCTTTTAAAAATATTCCCGACAGACATTACCTTCCTAAACACATAAATACCAATGAATTAAAAACAAGAATTAAAGATTTTACTATATATTTATCTCTAAATAAAACAGAAGATTTCCAATTCTATAATTCATTGCCTATGAATCGTCCCAAAATTCTTTTTGTAAGCCTTTTAAGCCTTTTATTCTTCGCACTAATGACCCTTTTTTATCGCTATGAAAAAAGAAAGTTTTTGGAAAAGGAGCTTTCCCGCATTGTTAAAGAAATTTATTTAAAAGAGGTCTGCTACAAAAAGAAAGTGAAAGAGTTTGAAGAGCTGGAAAAGAAACATAAAAAGCAGACTGACCAGCTAAAATCAGAGCTGTCAATTAAATGATATTTTTATGATTCTGAAAATCTCTTTCTTACTACATCCCATTTTATGGAGTTGCTTAGTAAACAATAAAAAGATGACAGCCAACAGCTATCATACGCAAAATTTACTTAGGATAGGAATCTTCAAAAGATAGACTTAATTTAGTATTTAGACTTTTAAAATTATTCCAGATGCCACGTTCCTGCATCTAGCAAGATGTACGGTTGTCTGACAACCGCCTATCTTGCCACTTCTGCCTCGGAACTCGGCGGTGGAGAATCTTAAAAGAAAAGAGTTTGAAAACAATGAAAAGGAAAAATGATGGAAAGAGAAAATTCAAACAGATCACGCAGGATAACCCTGCGCCTGACAGAGAAAGAGTATGCAAAAATTGAAAGCCAGTTCAAGACAAGCACCTGCAGAAAACTGAGCGACTACGTTCGAAAAAGCTTATTCAGCAGACCGATCACAACAACTTACCGCAACCAGTCACTGGATGATTTAATGGAAGAGACAGTTGTGTTATCTTCAGAACTTCGTGCGATTGGAAACAACATCAACCAGATTGCCAGAAAAATAAATACGCTGAAAATGATTCCTGAGTTTAAGACACAGCTGTTTTTATTTGATCTGGAAAGAAAAGCACTTTCCAATAAATTAGAAACAATAAGCAGTCACACACAGAAAATATCGGAAAAATGGTTGCAGTGATAAAAACCAGCCGTTCGATAAACAGTATTCTGCACTATAACGAAAATAAAGTTAAGGAAGGAGTGGCTGAGTGCATCAGTGCCGTGAACTATCCCCTCGAATTGGAGAAATTAAGCTTTACCCATAAACTGAACCGTTTTTTAAAACTGTCTTCTCTCAATGAAAACGCAAAGCGGAACAGCGTCCATATATCACTCAATTTCGATCCTTCGGAAAACCATTCTAAAGAAAAGCTTATTGAAATTGCAGACATTTACATGGAGAAAATAGGTTTTGGGAAACAGCCTTATTTAGTCTATCAGCACCATGATGCTGGTCATCCGCATCTGCATCTTGTCACAAACAATATCCAGAGAGATGGGAAAAGAATTGATCTGCACCTTATAGGCGTTAAAAAATCAGAACCTGCAAGAAAAGAAATTGAAGAGCTTTTCGGACTGGTGAAAGCAGAGGGAAGAAAACAGAAAGAGCAGTTTTCGTTAAATCCGATAAACGTAAACAGAGTCCAATACGGAAAAGCAGAGTCCAGAAAGGCTATCGATTCAGTTTTAAATCAGGTGTTGTTTGACTATAAATATTCAAGTCTGCCTGAACTCAACGCGGTTTTAAATCTTTATAATGTCCATGCTGACAGAGGAAAAGAGGAATCGAGAGTTTTTAAAAATAATGGACTGCTTTATAAGATACTTGACCAAAATTCAAAACCGATAGGCGTGCCAATAAAAGCCAGCGAATTCTACAGCAGACCTACTTTAAAATTTCTGGAGGAAAAATTCAAGGTAAACGAAACAAAGAAGCAATACTGTAAAAGCCACCTTAGAAATTCTTTGAGACAGGCTTTTTTTGATGAAAGAATAACTTCAGTACAGAGATTATCCGAAAGGCTCAAAGATGAAGCAATTCATATTATTTTAAGAAAAAGCAGTGAAGGAAAACTTTACGGAATTACTTTTATAGACTTTAAAACACAGTCGGTTGTTAATGGAAGCAGTCTTGGAAAAGAATTCAGTGCAAAAGGAATTCAGGAAAGCTGTGCTATGAACATTCTTGCACTTGAAAGGAAATATCAAAAGTCCGATTCAACCGCTTCAGAAAAATTGCAAGATCTCGAATCGCTAGAGTATGTAAAAGAAAATCTGGCAGATATACTACTCCGTGGGGAAAAAGTAAATGAATATGTTTCTAAACAGTTTAAACAAAAAAAGAGAAAGAGAATTTACAAAGGCTTCTGAAATTAACAACAGAAAAAATTGATTTGAAGTTTTTTACTGCATATAAAATTCAAATTGTTAATCACAAAATATCCCAAAAACTTCGCATTTTTTTAGAAATTTGCAGATAGTTAATAGTTTAGGCATTTTCCATTAGAAGAAACAAACGATATTTTTAATCATGAGCATTTTGAAAGCAGATTAGTTTTAGTTGCTGATAATTAACGAGTTATAAAAATTCTAAAATCTTTATATTTAATGTTTTTTTACTACTTTTGGCGAATGTTACTAACAATGTTTAAACTAACTTGTTAATAACTTTTTGATTTTAAATGCATTAACAATTTATGAATTACAAAAAATATAAATAATTTATGAAAGGACTTAATATCGATAGAGATAAAATTGGAAAAGTTTTAAATGAAAATTATTCAACAAAATTTGATATTAGTCTCGATGAAAAACCAAATAATTTATGGGTTTATAAATTTAAAGGAACTGGTACTCCGACAGCTATTTTAAATATCTATTTTGTAAATGATGGTACTACAACTTTATATCACAAAGTAGGTGCAAATCAAGAGCTTTCTTTAGAGATTGCTAATTTAATTGTAGAAAATTGTTCTATTAAAGAATTTAAATCTAACAGCTTTTATCTTAAGTCAATTCGTGATGTAGATTTTGATACTATTTTAGAATATCTAGCTTTAGAGAATGAAACTGAAAGTGATAATACAAATGATAAAGGTAGAGTTGTAAAGATAAAGGGGAAACAAGGAGATAAAATAACTCTTCATCATTTTTCAAATGGAGCTTTTCAAGCGCAAGGAAAGCCCCGAATGATTTTTAATGATGTTATTGCAATATTGTCAGAAATAATGCCGTTTAAAGATATAGTTAACTCACAGTTAGATTTTTATGAAACTAATTTAACTGCTAATGATATTTTAGGGGAACTAGAAACTCGATTGCCTATTTCCTCGAAATATCTTTTAGATAAAGTTAAAAGTGTTTTAAGTCCTTCATTAGCGTTGAAAAAGTTTGTTGTTGAATTGGATGACTTTTCTGCTTTTGCGTTTCCTGTTTTAAGAGGGCTAGAAGGTGTTTTAAAACAAATTTATTTTGATAATGGTATAGTAATTGGTAAAGAAGGGTTTGGTGAATACTTGCAAATTGATAGTAGAGGCATCAATGTATCATTAACAAGTCACACGACAAGTAAAATGAATTGTGTTAAAACACAGAAAGCAGTTTGTGATATTTATTCATTTTATAACTACAATAGACATGGTTTATTTCATATGGATGGGACTATTGTAACAAGTAGAATATTAAATAGAACAGAAGCAGAAGGCATTATTAATAACGCATTAAACCTAATAGAGAGCAGTATTAGTAATATAAAAAGTTAATTATGGAAAATAATAAATACATTTTACAAAAAATCGAAAACAATGAATTTGGTTTTTTGGCATTGAGTATTGATTATTCTAGACTTGATGAATATATATATGATATTGAGAAAGAATTAAAAATAAAGAAATATAAAGGTAAAGTTGTTTTTGATTTATTAGCGAACAATGGTATTAACGATAGGTTTTACTTTTGTATGTTTGATGGTAAAAAAATTGTTTTAAATACTTTATCAGCAATTGAAAATCTTAATATCGAAATTGAAAAAATTTCTTCAAATTTTTATTTAGCTAATTTTGACATTATAAGTAATTCTTATATCTCTAAACAATCAAAATTTCTTATAAAGAAAAAGCTATCAAGCATTTAATAGATTTATTATATTTGATATTCATAAAATAGCTCTCATAGGGTTATTTTTTTTAAGTATCATGAAATATACATTTATCATAGGATTTTCGGACGAAGAAAAACTTTTATCAGGAACACAAAGCTGGTCTGGTACAGCATTGGATAATATAAGAAAAACATTCGATTTTTCATTGTTGGATAATGACGCTCTTGATGTTTCTTATGCCTATTTTTCAAAAGCCATAGATAAACAAAAATTTATTAGAGTTTTACAAATTAATAATT
>Ga0160502_100497_pt1 | contig 24216 bp, 23 predicted proteins | sample DIDnMG_14_FD_108237 | JGI IMG/M metagenome (GOLD analysis project Ga0160502, IMG submission 108237) | Enriched soil microbial communities from UW Madison campus, WI, USA - DID2933_E24_Xylan MG | ecosystem: Environmental > Terrestrial > Soil > Unclassified | place: USA: Madison, Wisconsin... | reverse complement strand
AGTTTTATATTTGCACTCGCTAAAAAGAGCAACAACTTCCTCCTTAGCTCAGTTGGTTAGAGCATCTGACTGTTAATCAGAGGGTCCTTGGTTCGAGCCCAAGAGGGGGAGCAACTTTTTTTTAGCAAACATATTAACCTTTTAAGGTGATTCCTCCTTAGCTCAGTTGGTTAGAGCATCTGACTGTTAATCAGAGGGTCCTTGGTTCGAGCCCAAGAGGGGGAGCTTAAGAAATACCACTTACAAATGTAAGTGGTATTTTTTTTACATCATATTAACTGTTAATCAGAGCCCCGAAAGCTTTCGGGGTTGGTTCCAACCCTAAATGAAGGGAAATGCTTAAAAAATAATACTTTATAAATGTAAGTGGTATTTTTTTTGCGCTAAACTGACATATTAATTAGAGCTCCAATAGCTATAAGGGCTGGTTCGAGCAATTTTATCATAAAAAACAAATGCCACTTTACATTCGAAGTGGCTTTTTTAATTTTATAATATTATGAATCATATTGTATACATTCTTCATTCCAAAAAGCTTAATCGTTATTATATTGGTTACACAACTAATTTTGATTTAAGATTAGAATTTCACAACAATGCTCCTTCTAATAAATTTACTTCAAACGCAAACGACTGGACTTTGTTCCTTAATTTTAATTGTAATAATAAAACGCAGGCGCTTTCAATTGAAAAACACATTAAAAATATGAAGAGTAAAACATATATTGAAAACCTGATTAAATATCCAGAAATAATAGAAAAACTTCTAACAAGATACAAATCTGACTGTTAATCAGAGCCCCGAAAGCCTTTGGGGTTGGTTCTCCCGATAGCTATCGGGACAAGAGAGGGAGCTTAAAAAAAAGACGATCAAATTTGATCGTCTTTTTTTTGCCTAAATCCCAAGTTTAAAAATTCCAAATCCTATTATTAGGATTGTTTATTTAAACGCAAAGGGCACAAGGTTTTTTACGCAAAGTTCGCAAAGGTTTATTCGTGTAGAATATCAAATATAACCCGTGGTTTCAACCACGGGAAACGAATAATAGACTGTCTTTATGTCTCAATGGTTAAAACCATTGGCTATACCTATAAATAAGAAATCAGGCTAAAACTTAAAAACAAAAAAGTTCACAAAGCTTTACATATACAAAGCTTTGCGAACTTAATAATTAGATTTTGGCAACACTCAGCATCGAAATAGCTTTGCGACCTTTGCGCCTTCTTAGCGTTCTTTGCGGTTAAAAAAACTTCGCAGGTAAAAAACTACTTCACAACCAAAGTTTCGCTTTTAAACCTTTTCATCAAAGCATTTGCTTTTTCTAATTGATTGATTGCTTTTAAGGATTGAGCATATCTGTAATAGTAAATAACATCGGGATCTTTGACCAAGTTAAGCAACTGTTCATAATAACTCGCTGCAGTATTAAAATTACCTTCAAAATAAAGTCGGTCCGCTACTTTTTGAAGCATTTCTGGAGTTCGATAGCCTTTCTCTAATACTTTAGCGTAAGTGCCTGTAACATCTACGCTGGTATATTTGGCTTCTTTGGCAGGAGCCGAAATAGCAACCTCAACAGGTTTGAGTGAGGTTAACAAATGCTCTTCTTTGGCTTTTGGAGATTCAACTGGAGCGATTGTTTTGTCTTTTCTTTTTACATATCTCGGAATCACCGTTCTGGTGTTATTCGGACCTAAATCGTAAGTGTCAACCATTTCAAGTTTGGAAACTTCGTAGGTTATAATTCTTCCGCCAAAAAGTTTATTGATTCTTTCTTCTACATAATAGGATTTTATAACCAGATTTTCATCCGACTGTTTGTCTGTCAATAATATCGTCTGCCCTTTTGCTGTCGAAACTGTTGTGTTTTCTTTTTGCTGGGAGAAACAATTGAGGTAAATTATTAATAAAAATGCGCTGAAAAACACTCTGGACTTTTTCATAAACAGTTCAATAAAATTAATGGTCTGGCTAAAAATTTTGTTAAATATATATGATTCAGCGTGTTACATTTTAACAATCTCTGTAACTAACTTGAAAAAACGTTAAAATACCTTTTTTCGACGAAGCCTTCCTGATTACGGAAAAAGCTTCCTTATGTTGTTGTTTTTTAAACCGCAAAGACGCTAAGAAAGCGCAAAGTTCGCAAAGTTTTTAATAATCAAACTTTGCGAACTTTGCGTAAAACCTTGTGCCTTTGCGGTTAAGAAAAAAAAAACTATTTAACAGCAAGCGTTTCGCTTTTAAATCTTTTCATTAAAGCATCTGCTTTTTCTGTTTCGTTAATGGCTTTTAGAGATTGAGCATATCTGTAAAAATAGATTACTTCTAAGTCTGAAGTTAGCTCAAATAACTGCGTATAATAACCTGCGGCTTCGGTTAGATTTCCATCAAAATAAAGTCGATCAGCAACTTTTCTTAGCATTTCGACTGTTTTGTAACCTTTGTCGATTACTTTTCCATAAGTATTTATTACATCAATATTAATAGATTTTGATTTTGGAACAGAAGCTGTAAGTGCTGTTTGCGCGGGTACTAAAGGTGTTTTTACATCTTCTAAAGGAGCTTTTGCCGGTATAGCATTAGGAACTATGAGATGTTTTGGCTTTGCATATATCGGGATTACAGTTCTGGTGTTATTTGGACCTAAATCGTAAGTATCGACCATATCCAGTTTTGAAACTTCATAGGTTATAATTCTTCCCCCAAAAAGCTTATTAATTCTTTCTTCTACATAATAGGATTTTATAACAAGATCTCTACCTGCAAGATTATCCGTCAATAATATCGTGTTTCCTTTTGCTGATGAAGCGGAGGCAGTGTTGGTGCGCTGGGCAGGACAGTGAAGAGAAAATACGAATGCAAGTGTACTTAAAACTGCTCCATACTTTTTCATGATTAATCATTAAAATTAAATGCCAAGACTTAAAACATACATAAAGTTACGCAATATCTCTTCTCGATGTCCTAATCGCCTTTTAAAAACCCTAAAAAACGTTTAAATGCCTATTTCCGCTTAATAGTTCCTATTTTCCGTACAAGCTTTATGGATTTGTTCGTCTGTGAATGGCTCTAAGGCTTTTACGAGCATTTTACTTGTTCTAATGCAACTCAACATTTTAATTCGTAAAGGAAGACTGTTTCCTGGTTCTGTTTCAAGAAGATATTCGAAAATTTCATTTAAGTATTCGGGATGGTTTCTAAAATCTCCCTCAAAACAAATATCTGATACAAATTTAGACAAAGATGCTATTACCTTATTCTCGCTTACATTGTTTTCATTTTTTGTCGTCATGGCGTTTATATTTACTGTTTTGGTTTTTAATAATTACTGTACGAAAAATTGTATTTTTGTTTGAGCGAATTAAACAATAGAATTCATTTTGACAAAACATCAGGTTTGGTAATTCACCAACAAAACTTAGTGTTTTACTATTTTCCTAATTTTTAAGGATTTTTAATATCTTTGAAGTATGAGCACAGCAACAAAACCAAAACATATCGGGAGAAACATAAGCCGAATTAGAGAGCTTAGAGGAATGAAACAAGAAGCACTTGCCATTGCTATTGGTATGAGCCAACAGACGATTTCTAATATTGAGGGAAGCGAAACGCTTGACGATGAAAAACTAAACGTTATTGCAGAAGCTTTAGGAGTTTCGGCTGATGCTATTAAAAATTATAGCGATGAAGTTGTGTTAAACAATATTCAAAACAACCACGAAGGATCTGTTATTCATAGTGGACCAACTGTAAACCATAACTGCACTTTTAATCCTCTTGATAAAATTGTGGAACTTTATGAGCGTTTGGTTCAGGCTGAAAAGGATAAAGTAGAGTATTTGGAGAGGTTGATGAAGGGGAAGTGAGATTTGAAACAAAATTAGATATGTAATATTATTCTTTTAATTGTTTTTTTTTGTAAATTTTCATCATTATTATAGATATTTCTAACACATCCGAAAGAGTACAATTTGCTTTAAAGCAAATGAGTAAAGTTATGCCTTCTGTAAAGAAACAAGTGGCTGTATATGAAAAAAATATAGCTTTAGGAAAAAATCAAAAAAATCCTCCAATAGCTCCTCAATTCAAGAATGTTCAGGCTGATGAAGGGGAAGTAAATTTTGGTTTTGAAAATATATAATAAAAAGAGGCGCATTGATTGCGCCTCTTTGCATTTATTAAAGATCAAAATATTCCCTTAATATAATTCGCCAGCCTTCTCCACAAAGAAATCAACTTCTCTGATTCATTGTTTAAAACAAATTCTTTTTCTCGATTACCGTTTTCCAGAATTTGTTTTCCATAAAACTTAGCTTTAAGCTTCTTATCTTGATCTCTATTATACTCAATTTCCTCTTTATCCCATTTTGAAGAATGGATAATTTTATTTCTAATAATCCAATAATGGGACTGACATTCAAAACTCCAATTACCAATTGAAGGATTTAAAGAAACCGATTCACCATCATAATTTATATCCCAATCTGTAGGCGAAAATGGAGTCACAACTTCATTACCACAACCACAAATACATTTATGGATAGCCGTCCCATATTCCATCGAAATATACAATACACAATCTTCTAGAACATCAGGAATTGATGTAACGAATTTATACTTGATAGTCTCCATTAGTCAATTCAGATACATTTATAGAATAAGTGCTATGGAATTCCCCGCCAAGATCCTGATAAAAACCACATAGTTTCTTCCATTTTAACACTGCTAAAGAAGCGTTATAAGCATTTAAATCCGCAATTTGTATATTGGTAACATATTCATTTTGATCAGAATCTCCTAAAGGAATCCTTTTTTCAATGTGATCATTTTTATCGGAAGTCCCAACAGTCACCCTAATAATTCCAATCAATTTACCGTCAACAATTTGAACACCCAAACCAACATCAATAAAAGGAATTCTAAGCCTAAGTAATTGCTCGATAATTTCCTTTCTTGCCAAGTTATTATCAATACAAATAAAAACATAAGACATATTCGCCAAAAGATGAATATTATGCCTTGTTACATATTCAATATGAGGAACAATTCCTTTATGCATGTTTGAATATATCTCACTAAAATAAGTAACCTTTTTTTTCGTATTCTTTAAATCATCTAAAGAAGGAGCCCCTGGCGAACGAAAAGCATTGTGCTGAGAAAAATCATCAGCATCAAAAAGATGAATTTCTGCTACATGATTTTTTGCAACCTGATCCAAAATATATGATCCAGTCCCACCTAATCCTATAATAGCAATTTTTTGATTATAGAATTTCTCATTTAACTTCATGATATTTGCTCTACTCGAATTGGTATCAAAATAATTAAAGACACAAGTTGTCTGATCACCAACAAAAGGTTTGTACGTATTTGCTGTGACAGTAGAATCTAATGATTTTGCAGGAGCAGAAATTATCTGAATATACTTCGTGAATTTCTCATAATAATCATCATAATACCCTTTGGAAGGCTTGCTTGAAAAATAGTGATTCCCTATTACATTTCCCCATAGAGCCTGATTTGGACTACTATTAAGAATCTCACTCATTAATACCCCATCTTTATGACAAGGTTTTTCACCCATAAAAAACATCGTGTGATCTGGAGGTCTTGACATTTGAGATTCAGAAGCAAGATTTAGAGAACAAATTAAAACTCCATATTTCACTTCTTTTTCTTCATTTACATATGGTATGTGGTGGATACATACGTACCCACCGTTTATTTCTAACTCATACCCCTCATCTCTGAGTTTTTTTAAGTCTAAACTAAGATTTATCTGTGGCTGTAGCATTGAAAATCATTTTATTGGTTACATACACATAATCTCCTTTTGCCATTTCTCCTTTTGGATTTTGCTTCGGCCCTTTAACATAGGTCACCGTATAAGCTTTATTTCCATCATTCGAATTTCCGCCAGCTAATACAACAACTTCATCAAAAGTTATTGTTCTTTTCTCCCAAGACTTATCTCTTCCGTTAACTATAATAATGAAAGCATCTGGCTTCTTTGAAAAGAAATTCTCCTTACCTGGTCTTGCCAAATCAATAATTTCATCATCAGTTATAAAATCATCTTCATAACCTTCTGGTAAATCCAAATACAAATCATCATTTGGATTAATTTTTCCAAGTTCTCTCAGCTGTATGCCTCTTATAAACTGTTTATACCAAACAAAAGGCTCTTTGTTAATTGTGAAATGCAATTTCTTCTTAACAAAAAAATATTCCTTATCTGGTCTTGCAAGGTTTACAGATTTATCATTTTCTATAAGCTCATCGTCGTACGGTTTTGCTATAGAAAGATATAGTTCGATTTCCAAAGGAATACCTTTTAACTGTTTTAATTCTACACCCGTTTTATATTGGTCGAATGTCTCGAATTTTTCTCCTTCTATTATAAATTCAAGAGGTTTTTTTGACTTTTGAGCATCAGCTCCTTTATTATTTTCCATGTCTATATGGTTTAAAATTTTTTAAAATAAGAATATTGTATCGCTTATCATTTCAGCGATAATGATTTAAAAATCAACAACTTAATTCACTTTAATTGCTTATTCTATTTTTTTAAATTATACAAAACAGGAGAAAATGCTATCTTACGATGTATTTCATCGAAATTAACTAAAAAAACTTGTATAATATTTTTGAAGAAGTTACTTTTGAATTTCCAAGTAGAAAAATAACTTCAGAAGCTAAGCAGGCTACTGTTTACTTCAAAAAGATTTTACAAGTCAGGCGATTTTCTCCTGGCTTTTTTTATTCACTTAACTTATTAAAAATATTATCAAATTTGTAAACTATATTTTTTACAATACAAAGATTTTTATTTATTTTTAAGTTATTAAATCAAACATATTCAAAGGTAAACAAAATAAACAGAAACTATAATCCTGTCTTTTCAACAATTAACGCAAGTTATTAACAAAAAATATTGTATAATTACCATTTATTACTATCTTTATATATACATAACAACAAACTTACAATCATTTATTTATGGCAGAACAAATTCTACATCCTGGTGTATTACTAAGTAATATGCTGGATAAAAAGGGTTTGAGTCAAAGAGAATTAGCTTCGAGGCTTGATATTGCTCATTCTTTACTTAGCAATATATTAAACGGCAACAGACCTATTAGCATGAAACTTGCTATGTCACTGGAAGCTATTGATTTTGATAAAGCTAATTTTTGGCTCACAAAACAAATGGAGTACGAGCTTAATCTTGCTAAAAATGACAAAGAAATTATTAAAAAGCAAGAAATTATTAAAACATGGAATCAAATAGAAAATTTAGTTCCTATCTCTTATTTTAAAAAATTTAATATTTTAAAAACTGATTTTCAAGAAAATATTAATTTGATTTTTAAAATGTACGGCGCATCAGATTTAAATACGCTGGAAAACAATATAAATGGCTATTGTTTTAATAATTATAGAAAATCATCTAAGTTTAAAGAAAATAAAAACAACGTCATTGCTTGGTCTCATCTTGCAGAATTTAAAGCAAAACTTGAAAAAGTTAATGAATTTGATCCTATAAAAGAAAATGAATTAGTTGAGGAGCTAAAAAAGTGTTTTTATAAAAACAATGACACTATATCAAAAACCAAATCTATATTAAAAAAATACGGTATAAAATTTTTGATATTAGACAGACCTTCGCAAACACCCGTAGATGGAAAATCCTTTATTTCTGGAGACAATCCTGCGATTGCTTTAAGTTTAAAATATAGTAGATTGGACAATTTCGCTTACAACATAATGCATGAGCTCGGTCACGTATACAGACATTTAACAAATGAAAAATATAAAAATGTGAATTTTTTCACTAATGCGCCTAATATAGAAAAAGAGGAATTTGAAGCGGATGAATTTGCTAGAAACAATTTAATTAATCAGGATGATTGGTACGAATTTATCCTATCTCATGATGAATTTGATGACGATTCAATTTTGAAATTTTCTAAAAAAGTTAAAGTACATCCAGGTATAATAAGAGGAAGGGTTTGTTTTGAAAACCCAGAATATTATCGCAAAAGAACCATAATTACAGCTTTAAACACATTAGAATAAATTTCCCTTATAAAAAAAGCGCCACAATTCAACATTGTAGCGCTTTTTTATTTTCTGTAAAACTCTAAGGTAATTAAACCCCTAATTTCTTAGCAATTTCAGCAGGAATTCCTCCTTTATTTACTAGTAATGCAGTAGTTTTATATTTTACAAAGTTCTTAGTTACAAACAAGAAACCTTTGTAGTCGTTTGTTTCTCCCCAAGAATTTTTTACGATATAGTATTCTTTTCCAGTTTGATCTTTTGCAAGACCAATAATGTGCATTCCGTGGTCGTCTGTTGTAGTGTAGTTATCAAACGCTGCTTGACGCATTTCTGGAGTAATTTCTGGTTCTGCTTTTGGTCCGTTAAACATGTCTGCTTTTTCTTCTGCAGTCATATCGTCGAATTTTTTAGAAGTTACATAAGCTACACCGTTTTTCCAGCTAAAGCTTTTCTCGCTAACATCTGTTGCCCAAGCTACAGTATATCCTTTTTTAAGTGCGTTGTCGATAACATCTGTCATATCGTTCAATTTTACGTTGTAAACTTGATCCAATGACCAGTTGTCTGGCACCATCATAGTTGTTTTTTGGTAGTATGGAGCATTTGTAAAAGATGACATTTCTACATACTCGTCTGGGTTAATTCCTACTACTTCTTTAGCAAAAGATTGCGGAGTATAGTTTTTCCCTTTGTAGTTAAAGTTATCTGGCACTTTTCCTAAGTAAGAATCAATAACTGCAGCGTAAGCTTTTTGCCAGTTTGGAGTTAATTCTCCGTTCGGGTTTTTCACCACTGCTGTAAGAACGCCTTCGATAAGAGCGCCCATTTCAGCAAATTTGTTTTTGTCTGTTCCGTAGTTTAATCCTGTATAAACTTCTCTTGGCACAGTTCCGTATTTTTTATACATATTAATTACATCGTGCAAAGCTCCACCGTCTCCAAGAGTAATTGCTCCGTGCATACGAACATAGTTTACACCTTTTTCAACATACACGTTTCTTGCAGAATAAATTTGAGATAACTCAACTGGCTGTTTCCCTAAACGAATCATTTCTGACTCTAAGAATGAGTTTGTCGAGTAGCTCCAGCAAGTTCCAGATGATCCTTGAGATTTTACTGATGTTGTTCCTAGATTAATTACTTCTGTAAATTTGAAGTTCTCTTTACTTTTGTCGCTCGCGTTTAGTTTAAGTGAGTTCACTAATACGTCTTGCGCAAAACAGCCTGCTGTTCCAGCTAAAAATACTGAAGCTGCAAACACTGATTTGAATGAAAATGTATTCATAATTTATGTTTAAGATTTAACAAAATTAGTCTCCATTGTTTCTAATTTGTTACAAAACAATTAAATATTATACAATTTGTGTGATGTTTAATTGTTAATATTTTCTTAACGACTAGAATTATTAAGACATTTAATACAAAAAACCTCAATAATGGCTTATTAAGGTTTTTTGGGGTTATTATTTTATAAATTAACTTCTTACAAGTTTTTTGCGTCTTTATTTATCGCATCCAATTGCTTCCAAAAACGATATAGTACGCCCAATCTTCTGGGCCTTTTGCAACGTCTACTCCCATACGAAGTTTGAATTTTCTGGCTAAGAGGTATCTAAAACCGCTTCCGTAGCTGTAAACAACGGGTTTTGCAAAAGCCTTGTCCCAATCGTCAAACGCACTTGCGAGACCTCCAAATCCCATAACGCTCCATCGTCTGTAAACATCCCATCTTAATTCGCCTTCGGCAACAATACTAGTATTTCCCATGTATCTCGCTGCGGGAATTCCTCGTAAATTGATTCCCGGTTTTAAATAAAAAGGCGGACTTCCCAACGCCTGCTCCCCTTCAATCCTTAGTCCGCCAATTAGTTTTTTAGCCAATGGATAATAGCCTATTGTAGATAAATTAATGCGCCAAGCTTGATAATCGCTTCCAAGTGCTTTATCTGACCAGAAAAAATCGGCCTGAACCCTTATTCCTTTGTCTGGTGTAAATATATTGTCACGCCCGTCAAACTGCACTGCGCCTCCAAGCTGACTTATGGTGCTTTTAATATCTTTTGGATCTACAAATGGTGGCGGAAGATTAAAATCGGGCAGGTTTATTTTTGAGTTTAAAAACAGATATTGTGGACCTGCGCTCCATTTTGCGTTCTTAAATTGTTTGAGCCATTGTGTATAAAAAATGGTCGATTTAAAGTTGAGTTTAAATTCCTGATCTGCCTGATTGGGTAAATTATTGGCATAAAATGATAAATTCATGTCGCCATAAGCCGCGAAAACACGATATAATATTTTAGGTTTAACAAGTGTTGAAGAACGAAAAGCTCCTCCCATCCAGCTTTTATTGGCAGTATACATTCCGATTCCTCCTGTAATGTCTGGATTTACAAAACGTTTTGTTCCGTCTTCTTCAATAACAGGAGCTCGTTTCTTAAGGAAAATTGGCGCGACTGCACCTCCAAAACCTCCAACAGCTGGTTCTGTAATAATAGTTGGCACTACTATAAACCCATTGGCGTAGATAAGAAAATCACTCAAATCAAAAGCACCGTCTAGAGAATCTTTAAAAACTACTTGGTGTTTTTGTGCATTTAAAAAACTGAATGACAATAACATCCAAAGCGAAAAGAGCATTATTTTTGATGTTGGCTTTTTGTTTTTCATATAAGAATTTTATCGTTTTATATTTAAAATTACCTCATCTCAAAAACCTTAAATCTCTTAGAATAAACTCAGAAATTATTTTTTATTGAAATTGAAAACGTGTGCCAGTGTTATAAAAAAAGTATTTCCCTGAAATCTATTTACTGCATCTACTTCTCCAACCCATCTAAAACCCGCCGAAGTCATGCTACTAAGATGTAAATAATTGATTTCGGCTCCGAGTCCGCCAACTCTGTCTTTTTCTGGTTCTATAATAATACCTGTTCCAACAGGAATTTTATCTTCTGTCAATTTGTATTGCAGGTAATAAATTAAACCTGCATTTAAAATGCCTTTTGGAGCTGTTTTTTCGGCATTCATACAATAAAATGTTTTTCCTAAACCGCCTTCAACACTTAAAATATCTCCTGTTTTAATGTCGGTATCTTTCTTTTTTCCGTTGATTTCATAAGCTGCCAATGCAGAAAAATGGAATGTTTTCTTTTCATTAAAATATAAAGTTGTTCCTGCAGAAAACTCATTCATAAACATTCCTAAACCACTATTGTTGCTGTCGCCAAGGTCGTATTTCCCTGTTGGCAAATACATTTGATAACTGAAAACAAAATCGGCTCTTTTGTTGTGCCAGCCTAATTGAACGGGCTGCACGTACATATCTGTAAAAGCAAAATCACTTTGAGAATCGACATAACTTCCTTGAATGGTATTTGAAGCTCCAGCCAATAAAATTGTAGCTCCGTAATTGGCTCCTAAAATTTTAAAGTCACTTACATAATTGGCTCCAACACCTGTTATAAACATCGTAATATCTGGATTACCTATTTTATCTCCGTTGCCATTTCTTAAAGAAGATGCTGTATAAATATATCCTGGAATATACACGCTCAAGGTTTTTTCAGGAGCCTGAGTTCCAGATTGAAGTCCCATTGCGCCAAGAATATGTCCGCCTTTTAATTGTGCATTACCATATAAGGAAAGTAGTAGTGACATTACTGTCAAAATTGATCGTAATACTTTTTTCGAATTATTAATCTTTTCTATCATATCGAAATGTTTTTAAGATGAATTAAGATTTACAACCGTCGCTAATATTTATGCGAAGAATTTTATTTAAAATAATAAGCGCCAGTTCGATCTGGGTTTATTCGAATGGTTTTAAAATACTCTGAAGGAGATTTTCCAGTATGTTTTATAAAGGCTCTAAAACAGGTTGTACGGGATTTAAAACCAGAACCCCACGCCATTCCTTCCAGCGATAAATCTTTCCATTCTGGATCGTTTATTTTTTCTTTAAAATATTCAATCCTTTTTAAATTAACATAATCCTGAAAATGAAGTCCGAATTCAGAATTAATTAAATTGGACAAATGATGTACAGATATACCCGTTTCGTCAGATAGATCTCTGATTACGAAATCTTTCTTTAGAAAAAGATTTTTCGAGTTTAAAACATAGTCTAATTTTAGAAGGTATTCTTCTCTTTTTTCAAGCGTTAATTCATTCGCAATTGGAATAACAGTTTTGGTTTCTTTTGTTTTTACCAGCACTGTATTATCCACAACAAAGTCGAATGTTTCTTCTTCGTCATGAAAAATCTGCGGTTTGAAATACAGCCATCCAACAGTAAAAAATAAAACAGAAGAAATGAGTACGTAACACGAAAGATCTGTGGCTTCAACTTTTCTCAGTAAAAAATGATGAACAAAAAGTGCCGAAAATAAGAACAAAATCATAAGGTTATAAACTCTAATCCAGTTAATTACTTTAATTCGATGAAATTGATTTCCTCTAAATTTTTTCAGATCATAGTTTAAAATCAACATGGTTTGAAAAAACACATAAAAAAGCCAAATCGTCAATGTTAAAACAGAAAATGGATTGTTGATTAATCTTGAAATATAATCGACAGCCTTTATATTGGTATGACTTCCAACATAAACAACCAACGTTAAAACGAAATAAATTATGAAAGGCACAAAATGCAGCCAATCGTATTTTCTAAAACTTTTATTAAGTGATAAAATATTTCTAACATATAAAAAAGAACATGGCGCGGTTAAAAATATAAACGCTTTTGTAATGGTAAATAGATCTGGGAAATTTTTAAATAAGTTGGCCGAGAGATAAAAATTGTAGATGCTTACTACCGCCAAACTCAATAAAAACATTCCCAAAAAGAAACTTTTTGAATAGTTTTTTTTGGAAAAAAGAACCATAATTGATGTCGCTAGACCCGCAATTGTGGCTATGAAAAAGAAAAGTGAGAGTAATATATCGATCATTTTTTTAAGCTTAACTGAGTAAATATTTTTCTTAAAATCTTAAAAATAGAGTGCGAGAAGGGGCGTGTAACCATAAAGAATTGTACTTGCCAAAGACCGGCAAGTACAACAGCTTTACTTTATATTAATTATTTTTTATCTGCTCCCGGAGGGAAACCTGTAAGTATTTTTTTGATTGCACCGTTAATAAATTCTTCCGGATTATCTGGTTTACTGTCAATTTCGGCATTTCCAATTCCTTGCCAAACTAACTTATCCGTTTTTGTAGACACAATATCAATTACTAATGAACCATCAACATAGTCATAAGTATCAAATGTCGTATTGGCACCACCCATCATAGCACCACCGCCCCAATATCCATAAGGACGATACATTCCGCCATATCCATAAAAGTTAGTGTTGGCACTAACAGAAGTTTTATTTTTTAAGATGGAAACAGCATTCACTTTTAAATCTGGATTAGAAGATTCTGTAAATCCTTTAGCAAGCATTTCGTTTCGGATTGCTTTTGCTACACGATCAACATTTAACTGATTTACCTGACCTTCCTGTGCTCTTAGATCATAAACAGCAAATGTTTTGTATTCGCTGAAATTAACAGCATGATCATAATCGGTCGTAACTTTTACAGTTGGGGAACAGCTGTAAATTAAACCCAAAAATAAAATTGGGAAAAGGCGAAGATTTGTTCTTTTAATATTCATGTTTGGTATTTATTAAATTAATAATTAAATCAGTTTAACTCGAATGTATTAAAATCATAAAAATCTTGAACGAGGGGGCAAAGCGTGCATTAATAATCGTCTATTCAACACAAACATCTACTAAACAATTACTTAGCTCACTCTCAAAGATAAATCATTTTATTTAATTAACAGTATTAAATAAATAAAATCTTACTTTGCTGTTTTCTAGTATATTTCGTTCCTTTTTTTAAAGTTTATTTTACTTTGTACAACTACATACTAGTTCTATTTTCTTTTGATTACATAGAATTAGATTTCATCTGAAATAGGCAGTTTTCCATGTTTTATTGCCTCCAACATTTTATTATAATCCGATTCGTTTTGATCGGCGTATAAAACCGAAAATTCTGAAATGGCATCGGCAAATTCATCTGTATCTCCAATATAACCTGAAATTACCGAAGGATCTCCCGAGCGAGCATGAGCTCTTGCAAGCGCCCATCCGCAGGCTTTGGCGTATTCTGCCATGTTTTTAGGTTTCATCACTTCGAGAACTGGTTTTATTTTGGCATCTCTAAGCTGACGGATGTAGAAAAACCTATTCTTACTATCGTCTGTCCAGCCCAGAAACATATCCGAGGCAGATTGCATTAGCTTTTGTCCCATTACAATCCGTTCGCCCTGATGGCTGTATTTTCCTTTTATTTTTACATTCCCTTCTAAAACACTTTTTCGAGCTTCTTTAAACTGTAAAAAAATAGGTTCTCCAGTTGCCGACATCAGCAGACTAATGCCACACAATGTTCCAACGCTGCCTACGCCCACTACTTTTATGACAATATCTTGAAGCATGTATCGGCTTAATAAAATCTGCTTTTCTTCTGAAAGCGATTCTAAGTATCTATTATGAATGATTTCGCCCTCTTTAGCCACTTGTTTTTCAAGTTCTCCACTAGGATGAAATATCAATGGCGGATCATCTTTTATGCGAGCTCTGGCACCATCAAAATAAGTCATCTTTGCAAACTCCTTTTCGTGAGCCGTATACTCTGATGCTTTTTTAATTCTTTTCTGGTCAAATTCTTTAAATTCTTTGTCTCGGCCTAATTCGATCAATTCTGCCAGATCAATATCAGCATACCAAATTTGAAGCGCCGATAATTTACTGTAATCCAGCATATGCCTTTTATAGCTATCTGCAACGTTCCATGCAAATTCTTTACAATTTTTATTGGAAAATTTTCTCCATCGCCCAGCAATCACAAAACTGGCTGCGAGTCTTTTTACATCCCATTCCCAAGGTCCTGGAAAAGTTTCATCAAAATCATTAATATCAAAAACCAATTTACGTTCTGGAGTTGCAAATCCGCCAAAATTCATCAAGTGACAATCACCACAAAGCTGAAGATTTATTCCAGATATCGGCGTATGAGCCAAATCGGCAGCCATGATAGCAGCGGCACCTCTATAAAATGCAAATGGAGATTCCATCATTCTTCTATATCGAATTGGCAACAGACTTTCAACTCTTCCTTCGCTGGTCTGAATTAAAATGTCTACTGGATCTTTGCGGTTTTTAAAAGAATTCCATTCCCGATGTTTCGATAAAGGTATTTTCTTTCTAATCGAAGCCCCTTTTTCATAACGTTCTGCCTTTGATGCTATCGGATTAAATGCGGTTTCGGCTGTATGTTTTGAATCTTCTTCCATAATTCCGATAAATAAAATTAAAGAGACCGTTTAAACTTCTTTTATTATTGCGGAAATATAAAGGCAACGACCGCTCTTAATCCCCAATCTGGTCTTATATTTGAATGACCCACAACCGGTATTAAAGGCATAACAGCAAATTGCATAGTCTGACCGCCTAATTTTGTAATTGCACCAACGTTTGGACTAACTGTAATTAGCGTTGTGTTTCCCTGCCAATTTTGTGTAATTTCTGAAGTGATTCCTAAACTTGCACCGCTTTTATAACTATGCGTTAAGAATATTTGTGTGTAAAACTGATTGAAATCTGCTCTATCCGCATTTCCTGCAACAGACCAGATTTGATTGGCTAAAAAACCTATCGAAAGTCCTTTTCCCTGATGCATTACCAAAACGCTCGGGCCAATTCCAAATTTCTCTGTTCCTAACAATTTTTCTGTAGCCGTTGGCACTAAAAAAGCGGGGCCAGCTCCTAAAATAATTCCTTTTGTTTTAGGGGCAAAAAATGCCGTTACCGTTGCATCACTTAAACCAAACTCATGTGTATTTTCTCCTGTAACATCCTGCTGATCTACAACTGGAAGAATATAACGCGTAATTAAATTCAAATTTTCACTCAACTTAAAAGGAACAACAGGCTGTATATTGATCTGATATTTTGATCCATTATAAGCTCCAATTCCATAAGTAAGATTATTTTGCAGCGGAACACTAATCAAACTTGCAACGGGATTTGCCATTTTATCGGCGAGTTCTTGCGCACTGCTTCCTGGTTTCTGTTCTTCTTCCTGAGCATAAGAGTTTAAACTTAAGATCAAACAGGCCGCAAATAAAAGTGATCTGATAACTTTATGAAGCTTCATAGGTTTTCCCATTTTAAAATTTATAAATGCTCTTTTTAAAATCAAAATGAAACAACCAACCAATAAAGTTGTTTCACTTTAATTCTAACTAACTCAACCTAATTGTCGGAAAAGACTTTTTTCCAGTCTTTTTGCATATCAACAACATGCCACTTGTTTTTAGCAGCAATATTTAGAGAAGCATTATCTTTTTCTTGATATTTATACTCTCTTATTGAATCATTATGATTTACCAGTAATTGAAACGATGGATATTTATTTCCCTGAGAATATTGCAGCATTGCGATATCACCAGCTCCGCCCTCGTTACCGCAGGCAAAAACAGGTCGCTGCCCAATGTGCAATTGAATCCCAACAGGTTTTCCTTCTTTATCATTAAAATGATCTAGAGCCGCTTCACGCTGTACGGCATTTTTGGTCCCATCATATTTATATTTAAATGAAGTTCCCACTACCTGATCTTTTGGAATTCCGTAAAAGTCCTGCGATATTGCTCTTACCACTTCGATTGTTCCGCCTGTAACTATATAGGTTTTGAATCCGTTGGCACGGAGATAATTCAGCAGTTCTAATTGTGGCTGATAACGTATTTGTTTTACCGGAACATTTTTACCCGGATACTGTGCACTTTTAAAAAAGTCATTAACTGAAGTTTCAAATTCATCTTCGGTCATTCCGGTATGCGTTGCAGCAACGAGTTCTATAAGTGCTTTATCGCCTCCTTTTTCAAAGAATGTTTTATCTTTTTCGATTACTGCTTTAAAAGGCTGTTTTTGTGCTAATTCTGGTTTGGCTTCTACCATTTTTTTTACTCTATAAAAAGCAAAAAGTTCTTGAACATATGGTTTTTCAGCCCAAAGTGTTCCATCGTTATCAAAAGTTGCAATTCTATTTTCAACTGGAATAAAATCTGGGCTTCCTTCTTTGGTTACTTTCTCAACATAGGCAATGATATCTTCTTTTAAAGCTCCATCATTCCAACTCGGCAAAGGATCGCCATTGTTTACTGCTACTGTTGTACTATCTTTAGAATTGACACTAGTTGTGTCTTCTGATTTATTTTTACAAGAAATTAATAAAAATAAAAATAGAGACAATACATATATTTTCTTATACATGATATTGATTTTTTTTAAGTTAATAGAGCCTGAAGTATGGGAGATTCAAGCTCTATTTTTTATATTTTTATTTTTTCTTTTTTGAAGCTGTCTCTTCTTCCTCTTTTAATTTAGGAAGAACATTTTTCTCAATATATTTTTGAGCTTTGATATCTTTCATAGCTTCTTCCATAATGGTATAAGCAGAGAAACTTGGAGGAATTGATCTTGGAGGATATTCTTTAAATGTTTCTGCAAATACTACAACATCCTGAATTGCGCCATACATTAATTGCACATGGTTCATTTGCCAATCCCAGAAAGTATTTGAAGTGATATCGGCTCTTTCGAAAGGATCTTGATATAGATTGAATATTTTTTGAAGACGAAGTTTAGTGAAAGGTTCTGCCCAAACACCTAATGTTCCTTCTAAACGCTGTTCAGCAAAAACATATTTATAATCTCCTTCTCTTAAACCAACTAATAATCCATCATCATCTGTATAGAAGAATTTATCTCTGGCACTTTTCGCTGTTTTCCCTTCTAAAAATTTACTTTGGTCATAACCATCTAAATGCACTTTATAAGTTTTCCCATTAGCGCTATAACCTTTTAAAAGTTTATTTACAATATCTGGTTCACCTGCAATTGAGGCAAAAGTTGGAATCCAATCGTTATGGCTCATCAATTCAGTCGTTACTGTTCCTGGTTTGATATGTCCTGGCCAGCGTACAATACATGGTACACGGAAAGCTCCTTCCCAGTTAGTGTTTTTCTCTGAACGAAATGGTGTCATTGCTCCGTCAGGCCATGTATTCATGTGAGGTCCATTATCTGTAGAATAAACAACAATAGTATTGTCAGCAATTCCTAAGTCGTCTAATGCTTTTAAAATACTACCGATAGTTTCATCATGTTCGATCATACCATCAATATATTCGCTGTCTCCATGTGTGTATCTTCCTCTGTGTTCTGCTCTTACGTGAGTACGAAGGTGCATACGAGTCGCATTAAACCAGCAGAAAAATGGTTTTCCAGCTGCATTTTGTCTTTTTATAAAATCAATAGCTGCAGCCGATGTTTCATCATCTACAGTTTCCATTCTTTTTTTAGTAAGCGCTCCAGTGTCTTCAATTTTTTGCTTACCTACTCTCCCAAATCGAGGATCTGTGGTTGCATCATCAACATTTGTTGCTGTACATTTCAATACTCCTCTTGGTCCAAATTTTTTCAAATATTCAGGATCTTTTGGATAATCCGGCAATTCTGGTTCTTCTTCTGCATTTAAGTGATACAGATTTCCAAAAAACTCATCAAAACCATTAACTGTTGGTAAACTTTCATTTCGATCTCCTACGTGGTTTTTACCAAATTGTCCAGTAGCATATCCTAAGCTTTTCATAATACCACCTATAGAAGGATCTAGCTGGCTCATTCCCATTGGCGCTCCTGGGAAACCTACTTTCGTAAGACCAGTGCGAAGACCATGTTGTCCTGTTAAAAAAGCGGCACGTCCTGCAGTACAGCTTTGTTCTCCATAATAATGTAAAAATCGTAATCCTTCATTAGCTAAACGATCAATATTGGGAGTCGTATATCCCATAAGTCCATCGCTGTAGGCGCTTATATTAGTTGTTCCAATATCATCACCCCAAAGCACCAAAATGTTTGGCTTTTTGTTTTGAGCTGTAACAGAAACTCCAGAAAAAAATAGTAACGCTAGTACCCTAAAGGTATTTGTAACTCCGCATTTTAATTTGATTTGTTTCATGATAAAAAAATTCGTTAGTAATTCTCGTTATTTATATGAGTTTGAAAATCCAAAAAAATAAATGGGAACATTGCAAGCTTTCAAAAAAACTCTTAAGTCAGGTTGCATCTTTTTGATGTGTTTCAAATTCATTTTATTTTAAAATCTGAAACAAAATATTTTTAACTTTTTCTTAAGTCTCTCAAAATTAACTAATAAAAGAGCGAACAATTGTATTTAAACGGCAAGAGCTTGTTTCATTTTATAATATGAAACAACAAAATTTGAGAATTTGCACCAAAATGTTTCATTTTATAAAATGAAACATATGAAAACATCAGAAAATTAAGCAGTTACAATTTTATCTTAAGAATGAAGAAAAAAGAGGAAATAATGGTTTAAAAGTTTTTTTGGGGTAACTATTTTTGAGAAATATGGTCAAATGAAACAAAAATATAGCCTTTTTCAGTCAAACTTTTATCATATTATCAGAAAATTGACTGGTAAAACATCCTCTAAAAGACAAAATGTCGAAGTAAGGAAAAATAAATTTAGATTTAAAAAAAGTATTAAAACAAAAAAAGCCACTTAAAAATAAGTGGCTTTATATCTAAATAAAAAATTGTTAGTCGATTTGAGAAACTCTCATCGTGTTAACCATTCCTTTTTCTTTAATTGGCATTGCAGCAAGATTAATCAAATAATCTCCTGTTTGTGCATATCCTTTTTCAACAGCAATTTTATTTACATCTGTTACAGTATCATCTGTACTAACTTCATTATCATAATAGAAAGATTTAACTCCCCATAATAAATTCAATTGTGTTAAGATTCTCTTGTTTGAAGTAAATACTAAAATATGAGAAGTTGAAGGTCTCCAAGCTGAAATTTGGAAAGCTGTATAACCACTGTTTGTTAAAGTACAAATAGCTTTAGCTTCAATTTCATTAGCTAATAAAGCTGCTTGGTGGCAAACTGTTTTAGTCACAAAACGGTTTGTTTTAATTTGTGGAGTGTTTTGAGGAACTTGGATAAGTGGTGAATTCTCAACAGCCTCACAAATTTGAGCCATTCTTTGGATTACTTGTACTGGATAATTTCCTGTTGCAGTTTCTCCAGACAACATTACAGCATCTGCACCATCCATTACTGAGTTAGCAACGTCGTTTACTTCTGCTCTTGTTGGAGTTAAACTTGTAATCATTGTTTCCATCATTTGTGTAGCAACAATAACAGGAATTCTAGCCGTTTTAGCTCTACGGATCAAATCTTTTTGAACCAATGGAACTTCGTGAGCTGGAAGCTCAACACCAAGGTCTCCACGAGCAACCATTAAACCATCACAATATGCAACAATTTTGTCCATATTTTCAAGAGCTTCTGGCATCTCGATTTTAGCGATAATTGGAATTTTAACCTCAGAATGTTTCGCGATTAACTCTTGTAAGTCTTGTAAATCACGAGGCGTTTTCACGAATGAAAGTGCGATCCAGTCTACTTTTTGCTCGATTGCGAAAATCGCATCTGCAATATCTTTTTCAGTTAAAGCTGGTAAAGAAATTTTTGTGTTTGGAAGATTAACTCCTTTTTTAGATTTTAATTCTCCTCCTTGAATAACTTTAGCAACAACCTCTGTTTTTTTATCTGTAGAAACTATTTCAAAAATAAGTTTACCATCATCAAGCAAGATACGTTCTCCAACATTTACATCATTTGGAAAATTTTGATATTTCATAAATGCTTTTTTTGCATTTCCGATAATATCTTCTGCAGTTGTAAAAGTGATTTCATCACCATCATTTACAACAGTTCCTTCTTCCATTACACCAACTCTAAGTTTTGGTCCTTGCAAATCTCCTAAGATTGCTGTTGTGTAACCAAACTCTTCGTTTAGATCTCTAATAATGTTAATTTTTTCCTTTACTCCTTCGTAATCTGCATGCGAAAAATTGATTCTAAACACATTAACCCCTGCATCGATCATATCTTTAATGATCTCTCTTGTACTACAAGCGGGCCCAAGTGTAGCAACAATTTTGGTTTTCTTGTTTGTTAGCATTTTTTTTAAAAAATTAGATTGTTTTTTGATTTTATCTTATCTGTATCCACAGCATAAATAGCCGCAATACTTTCTATTGTGTTTAGTTTTTGTTGAATTTCTGAAAAATTAAGCGCCTCTTCGCTATTATCAATTTTCAGGAAAAAATCGACTTTTTTAAATTCAGGAAGTAAATGAATTGTTGTCGAAACCTCACTTGTTTCATTAGAAAACAAATTCTGAAAATCATTTGTACTCACAGAAATGATTTCATTTTTATTCTGAATTAAATTCCAGGAAACAGCTTTTTCTTCATCATAATAATAGAATCTAGAAAAATTTGCTTCACCTTCCTTAGTTTGAGCATGGATCTCGTTTTTGCTCTTACTTAAGTTAATTGGAAGGGTTTTATTAATAAAATAGGCTAATCTATAATCTTCTAATGAAGTATGAATTGCCATTAAATAATAATCAACTTCGTCAAATTCGTCTAAATCCAATCTATGAATAGCCATCCCTTGAAAAATCAAGTTGTAAATATACTATTTCTAAACGGAGCGTCAACAGTTATGACATGGTTGTTTTGTTAAATTATAAACGAAAACGTTATAGCATTGTGATAGTTACAACATTTTTGCAGCTATTTCTTGTCAATTTTTTCTTGAAAAGCAAAATAAGCTCTCTGCGATGCTTTTTCTTCTGCTTTCTTTTTTGAAGTTGCTCTCGCTCTCGCAACGACTTTATCATCAATACTAAGCTTGACACCAAATAAACGCTGGCCGTCTATTCCATTATCTTCGAAAATGTCATAATGAAAAACTCTTTTTTCTTTCTGGCACCATTCGATAACAAGACTTTTATAACTAATAACTTTTCCTTCTAATCGAGCAATGTCGACATAAGGCGTAACTACTCTTTTTTGAATAAATCTCTCGCAAAAAGAATAGCCTTTATCTAAATAAATAGCACCTATTAAAGATTCGAAAATATTACCATGAATGTTTTCTCCAAAATGCTGAATTGGCACTTTACTTTCTACAAACTGTACTAAATTTAAATCTTTACCTAACTCGTTCAAATGTTCACGACTCACAATTTTTGAACGCATTTTAGTCAGGTAACCTTCATCACCATTTGGAGCTTTATTAAATAAATGTGCCGCAATAACAGCACTTAACATGGCATCTCCTAAAAATTCTAAACGCTCATAATTAATAGGATGTCCATTCTGATCTAATTTATTTGAAGAGCGATGTGTGAATGCTCTCCTATAAAAATCAACATTTGCAGGCGGAAAACCAAGAATTTTCTGAATAGTGTCAAAAAAAATCCCGTCTTCTAGAGAACGGGATTTAGAAAATATTTTTTTGATAATATTCATATACAGAAAATTAATCAGCTAGTTTTTTAAACAATACACAAGCATTGTGTCCACCAAAACCAAATGTATTACTCATTGCAACATTTACCTCTCTTTTTTGAGGTTTGTTTAAAGTAAGGTTCAAAGATGGATCAATATTTTCGTCAACAACTGTATGGTTAATCGTTGGAGGAACAATTCCGTGTTGCATTGCCAAGATCGAAGCAATTGCTTCAATAGCTCCAGCCGCACCCAATAAGTGTCCTGTCATTGATTTTGTTGAGTTAATGTTGATGTTTTTAGCATGTTCACCAAAAACTTTGCTAATCGCTTTTAACTCAGCAACGTCTCCTAATGGAGTAGAAGTTCCGTGAGTATTGATATGATCAACTTGATCAGGTGTCATTCCTGCATCTCTCAATGTATTTTCCATTACTGCAATAACCCCAATTCCTTCTGGATGTGGTGCAGTTAAGTGATAAGCATCAGAAGACATACCTCCACCGCCAACTTCACAATAGATTTTTGCACCTCTAGCTTTTGCATGCTCGTAATCTTCAAGAACTAAAGCTCCTGCTCCTTCTCCTAAAACGAAACCATCTCTAGTCGCGTCAAAAGGTCTTGAAGCTGTTTCTGGGCTTTCGTTTCTTGTAGATAATGCGTGCATTGAACTAAATCCTCCCATACCAGCAATTGTTACAGCAGCTTCAGAACCACCAGAAACAATTACATCGCACATTCCTAAACGAATGTAGTTGAAAGCATCGATTAATGCATTTGCAGAAGATGCACAAGCAGAAACCGTAGTATAATTTGGTCCCATATAGCCATTACGCATAGAAATATGCGCAGGAGCGATATCAGCAATCATTTTAGGAATAAAGAAAGGATTGAACTTTGGAGTTCCATCTCCTTTTGCATAATACAATACTTCTTCTTGGAAAGTCTCTAAACCTCCAATTCCTGCTCCCCAGATAACACCAACTCTTTGTTTGTTTACGTTATCATTTGTAATTCCAGCATCTTTAATAGCTTCATCACTGGCAGCAACTGCATATTGTGCAAATTTATCTAATCTACGAGATTCCTTGCGATCCATGTAATCTTCAATATTGAAGTTTTTTACTTCGCAGGCAAATTTCGTTTTGTGCTTTTCGGTATCATAATATGTGATCGGAGCGGCTCCGCTAACCCCATTCACAAGTGCATTCCAATATTCCTGAATATTGTTTCCAATAGGAGTAAGTGCACCTAATCCTGTTACAACAACTCGCCTTAATGCCATAAATATGTGTTTTGTACTTTAAACAAATAAAACCCACGCTTTCTTAACTTATTGTTACTTAAGAGCCATGGGAATTACAATATAAATATATCTTTATTGATTGAAAATCAATCGAAATTTAAATTTCAAAAAAATAATAACACCCGACTTTTAAAAATTTTCAAATTTCCAAAAAAACAAATTCCAAAATCTTGGAGTTTGGAATTTTTAAAATTGGGATTTTTAAAAATCGGGTGTGGTATTATTATTTTTTAGCTTCCTCGATATAAGAAATAGCTTGACCAACAGTAGCAATGTTTTCTGCTTGATCGTCTGGAATTTGAATATCAAATTCTTTTTCGAATTCCATAATAAGCTCAACAGTGTCTAATGAGTCAGCTCCTAAATCATTAGTGAAGCTTGCTTCT
>Ga0160502_100495_pt1 | contig 24391 bp, 17 predicted proteins | sample DIDnMG_14_FD_108237 | JGI IMG/M metagenome (GOLD analysis project Ga0160502, IMG submission 108237) | Enriched soil microbial communities from UW Madison campus, WI, USA - DID2933_E24_Xylan MG | ecosystem: Environmental > Terrestrial > Soil > Unclassified | place: USA: Madison, Wisconsin... | reverse complement strand
CCGAACTTGTTCGACAGAACGGTCGTGATAGCTGCCGTCAACGTCGTTTTGCCGTGGTCAACGTGACCAATCGTACCCACGTTCACGTGCGGCTTGGTACGTTCAAACTTGCCTTTTGCCATGATCTCTATCCTTTAACTTTCAAGGAAACTTGAATCTGCCAGGCCGCCCGGATGGGCGGACCTGGCTAGGGTTATTTACTTGGCCCGAGCGGCGATGACTTCGTCAGCGACGTTCTTGGGAGCCTCGGAGTAATGCTTGAATTCCATCGTGTACGTGGCACGACCTTGCGTCAGCGAACGCAGGTTCGTGGCGTAACCGAACATCTCGGCCAGGGGCACTTCAGCCTTGATGGTCTTGCCGCCACCGACCATGTCGTCCATGCCTTGGACCATGCCGCGACGCGAGGACAGATCGCCCATCACGGTACCAGCGTAGTCTTCCGGCGTTTCGACTTCAACGGCCATCATCGGTTCCAGCAGCACGGGGCTGGCCTTGCGCAGACCTTCCTTGAATGCCATGGAGCCGGCCATCTTGAACGCGTTTTCGTTCGAGTCCACATCGTGGTACGAACCGAAGAACAGCGTGACCTTGACGTCGACGATCGGGTAGCCAGCCAGCACGCCCGAAGGCAGCGTTTCCTGGATGCCCTTGTCCACTGCGGGGATGTATTCGCGAGGAACCACACCGCCCTTGATGGCGTCCACGAATTCGAAACCGCCGCCCGGGGGCAGGGGTTCAACCTTCAGCACCACGTGGCCGTACTGGCCGCGGCCGCCCGACTGCTTGACGAACTTGCCTTCAACTTCGTCGCAGGTCTTGCGGATGGTTTCACGGTAGGCCACTTGCGGCTTGCCGACGTTGGCTTCAACGCCGAACTCACGCTTCATGCGGTCGACCAGAATTTCCAGGTGAAGCTCGCCCATGCCGGAAATGATGGTTTGGCCGGATTCTTCGTCGCTGCGCACGCGGAACGACGGATCTTCCTGAGCCAGACGCGACAGCGCCAGACCCATCTTTTCCTGGTCAGCCTTCGACTTCGGTTCCACGGCCTGCGAAATCACGGGCTCGGGGAAAATCATGCGTTCGAGCAGGATGTGGGAGTCGATGTCGCACAGCGTTTCGCCGGTGGTCACGTCTTTCAGACCCACCACGGCGGCGATGTCGCCTGCCAACACTTCCTTGATTTCTTCGCGGTTGTTCGCGTGCATCTGCAGAATGCGGCCGATACGTTCCTTCTTGCCCTTGATGGGGTTGTAGACCGTATCGCCCGACTTCAGGACGCCCGAGTAAACGCGCACGAAGGTCAATTGACCCACGAACGGATCGCTCATCAGCTTGAATGCCAGAGCCGAGAACTTCTCGCCATCGTCAGCCGAACGCTTGACGGGATTGCCATCGTCGTCCATGCCGTCGACCGGGGGAATATCCACGGGCGAAGGCAGGTAGTCGATGACGGCATCCAGCATGCGCTGCACGCCCTTGTTCTTGAAGGCGGTGCCGCACAGCATCGGCTGGATTTCGCCAGCGATGGTGCGTTGGCGGATGGCCAGGTTGATTTCTTCTTCGTCCAAGGAACCCGTTTCCAGGTACTTGTTCATCAGCTCTTCCGACGATTCGGCGGCAGCTTCAACCAGCTTTTCGCGCCATTCGTTGGCTTGACCTTCCAGCTCGGCCGGAATGTCGTGGTAGTCGAACTTGATGCCTTGGCTGGCTTCGTCCCAAATGATCGCCTTCATCTTGACCAGGTCGACCACGCCTTGGAACGTGTCTTCGGCACCGATCGGGATCACGATCGGCACGGGATTGGCGCGCAGGCGGTTCTTCAGCTGGTCATAGACCTTGAAGAAGTTGGCGCCGGTGCGGTCCATCTTGTTGACGAAGGCCAGACGCGGCACGCCGTACTTGTTGGCTTGGCGCCACACGGTTTCGGACTGGGGCTGAACGCCACCCACAGCGCAGTAGACCATGCAAGCACCGTCCAGGACGCGCATGGAACGTTCCACCTCAATGGTGAAGTCCACGTGCCCCGGGGTGTCGATGATGTTGATGCGGTGTTCGGGATAGTTCTTCGCCATGCCACGCCAAAACGCCGTCGTAGCTGCCGACGTAATGGTGATGCCACGCTCTTGCTCTTGTTCCATCCAGTCCATGGTGGCTGCGCCATCATGCACTTCGCCAATCTTGTGATTGACGCCGGTGTAGAACAGGATACGTTCGGTCGTGGTGGTCTTCCCTGCATCGATGTGCGCAGAGATACCAATGTTGCGATAGCGCTCGATCGGGGTTTTGCGGGCCATGGTGGATTAGTCCTTAAATTACCAGCGGAAATGGCTGAAGGCCTTGTTGGCCTCTGCCATCTTGTGCGTGTCTTCGCGCTTCTTCATCGCGGCGCCACGACCTTCGGAGGCGTCGATCAGTTCGCCAGCAAGACGCAGATCCATCGACTTCTCGCCACGCTTCTTAGCGGCTTCACGGAGCCAACGCATAGCCAGGGCCAGGCGGCGCACGGGGCGCACTTCAACCGGCACTTGGTAGTTGGCACCGCCAACGCGGCGGCTCTTCACTTCGACGATCGGCTTGATGTTGTTGATCGCCAGGCTGAAAACTTCGATCGGCTCTTTGCCGGTCTTGGTTTGCACTTGCTCGAGGGCACCGTAAACGATGCGTTCGGCGACGGCCTTCTTGCCGTCCAGCATGACGACGTTCATGAACTTGGCGAGTTCGACGCTGCCGAACTTGGGATCGGGCAGAATCTCGCGCTTGGGTACTTCGCGACGACGGGGCATTGTTGCTTCCTTGTGTCTGTTCAGTTGAACCGTGTTTCATTACACGGCCATGGCCGCCCATTGGGACGACCCCTTACGTGCCGCGCTCCATCCCAGAAACCGGAGGGCGCGGTCGCACTTCCCTAGTGACGGACTTCCGCCACGCGGGGGTACTGCTGACTCGTTATTAAGCCTTCTTCGGGCGCTTGGCGCCGTACTTCGAGCGGGCTTGCTTACGATCCTTGACGCCTTGCAGGTCGAGGGAACCGCGCACGATGTGATAACGCACACCGGGCAAGTCCTTCACACGACCGCCACGCACCAGAACCACCGAGTGCTCTTGCAGGTTGTGGCCTTCACCGCCGATGTACGAAATGACTTCGTAACCGTTGGTCAGACGCACTTTGGCAACCTTACGCAGAGCGGAGTTCGGCTTCTTGGGGGTGGTGGTGTACACGCGAGTGCACACGCCGCGGCGTTGCGGGCAGTTTTCGAGCGCGGGGCTCTTGCTTTTGATGATGCTGACTTCGCGCGGCTTGCGCACGAGTTGGCTAATGGTAGGCATGACCTTTGAAATCCCTTTTACGTACCACTGGTAAGTACTTACGTACTCGTCTCCTCAAGAGTGTCTTTCGGAGAAGGCAGTTCGCGCAAAACCGCCTCAAACGTTCATATACGTAAAAGAGCGGGCTTGCCAACAAACTATGACAAACGCACAAAACTGAGTGCCTCGGGGGCAGTCGGACTGATGGACCCAAAACAAAAGGCTCGTGACGCACCTTGATTTTGGATCCTGGACTGTTTACCCTCTAGCGAACAGATTTTGCGCGCGAAATAAAGCAGTAAGCCCTTTAGCATAACTGAGATCAAGGGATGCTGTCAAAGAAATTTGTAAATGCCGCAACGCAGCGCGCGGCCAGCGAAATGGCGGCGCAAAGACAACGGGTTCGGCGCGGGTCGTGAAAAATGGGGCCACGTACCCGGCAAATCATGACACTGCCAACGAGCCTGGGAACGCCCGTTTCGGCCTGAAAGCGGCGTTGTTGCCCGGGTAAACCACGAGTCTACGCAGGCAGGCTTCAGGCGTGTATGCGGGCAGTGTACCCGGGCGGCCGCGCTACTGGTCGGCGAATAGGTAACCGCTACCGTAGACCGTGCGGATCGGCAGCATGACGCCGGCCAATTCCGCCTTGCGACGCAGGCGGCTGACGATCACGTCGATGCTGCGCGAGCCGCTGGAGCGCACCCCGCCTCCTTCCACCCGCAGTTCGTCGCCCAGCTCGGAGCGCCCAACCGCCCTGCCCGCCACTTCCAGCAGCGAACGCACGATCAGGCGCTCGTTGGCCGACAGAGAAATGGCGGCGCCCGACGGCGCGACCAGCGTCCAGCCCTGATCCCGCAGTTCCCACTGGCCATTGGCCACGTCATCGGAAACCGGGTTTTCCTGGGCGACGGGCAGGCGCCGCGCCAGCGCCAACAGGATGCACGCGAGTTCGCGCGGGTCCTGGGGATCGGTCAGGCAGGCGTCGGCGCCGCTTTGCAGGCAGCGCAGGCGGCTGTCCACGGACATGCCGCGGCCGGAAACCACAATTCCCATAGGCGACGAGCCGTGCAGCCGCGCGACCAGCGCGTAACCGATTTCACCCAACGTCCCGACATCCAGAACGACGGCATCGTAGATACCGCTATTGAGCAATCCGAACAGCTCCAGCGACGTCGAGCAGCCACGCGCGGAGATCCCGGCCTGCAGCAATGCGGACACGGCGGCGTTGCGGGCCCCCTCGTCCGGCGACATCATAAGTATGCGCAATTGATTCATAGCTAATTTCCACCTCTAACCCGAAATCACTCGACGTTGCCGAAATGTGACAGCCAACGTGGGGCGATTGAGACAGTGTGGCGGCTTGTTACGCAACAACTCCAGTCAAGATTCGTTAACTTTGCAATGTTTGACAGTTCTTTCCACAACGTAGCCAGCCCCCGCTCCTCCCGAGTTATCATTCGATTACATAATTTCGCTCACCCCTCTTGCAGTAGGGCGCCATAGGGCGCGCTTGCGTAGCAAGCCTTCGCGAGAACACGTTTGATGAAAATCGCGTCGCTGGAAGACGACCTCGATCAAGCCCGGCGTATCCACCAGGTATTGACCGCCGCGGGGTACACCTGCACCAGTTATCACCAGAGCCGTGACCTGCTGGCCGCACTGCGTACCGAGAACTTCGATCTGGTGCTGCTGGACTGGCACCTGCCCGATATCGACGGCGATGATGTGGTGCGCTGGCTGCGCACCAACATCGGCCCGCGCGTGCCCGTCATTTTCCTGACGAACCGGTCCAGCGAAGACGATCTGGTGGAAGGCCTGCGCGCGGGCGCCGACGATTACATCGTCAAGCCGTTGCGCCCGCTTGAGTTGCTGGCCCGCGTGGCGGCGTTGCTGCGCCGCAGCCAGATCGCCGAGCCCGCCAACGATTCGTTCGACGTCGCCAACTACCGCGTCGAGCCCGCGGCGCGCGTCATCTCGCTCAATGGCGCGGCGGTGACGCTGGCGCCGAAGGAATTCGAGCTGGCGCTGCTGTTCTTTCGCAATCAGGGTCGGCTCATGTCGCGCGACGTGCTGGCCGAATGTGTCTGGAACCGGGAAATCCCCGCGACCTCGCGCACGCTGGACACGCACCTGTCGAACATCCGTCAAAAGCTTCAGCTGCGCCCTGAGAACGGTGTACGCCTCACTTCGTCCTACGCCCTTGGCTATCGGCTGGAACTGATAGGCGCGTCGGAAGACAGCCCGGCGAGCCCGTCGTAGACGCCTTCGCGCGCATCCCTGGAGAACAGAACGTCATGAGCCGCTGCCGCGCGCTTTCTTTGCTTGCCTTGCTTTCTGGTGTACTGACCGCCCCCGCCCACAGCCAGCCCGCCGGCGCCCTGGGCGAGGACTTCATCTATCGCGTCCGCCAAGGCGACACCCTGATCAATCTGGCGACGCAATACACACGCAATCAGGCCAACTGGGCGCCGCTGCAAACGCTGAACAAGGTGGTCGCACCGGAACTGCTACCCATCGGGCTCGAGTTGCGCATCCCCCTGGCGATGATTCCCGAACGCGCCGCCGAGGCGCGTGTGCTGCACGTCAGCGGCCAGGCCAACATGAACGGCCAGCCCTTGCGGCCGGGCCAGAATCTGGCCGAAGGCAGCACCGTGGTGACCGCGCAGAACGGCTTCGTCACGCTGGAACTGGCCGATGGATCCAAACTCACCCTGCCCGCCGGCGGTTCGGTCGAACTGGCACGCCTGCGCCAGTTCGAAGGCACCGCGCTGACGGACTCCGTCATCCATGTGCAGCGCGGCAGCGTGGAATCCACGGTCGCGCCCACCGGCCAAGGCGTAGGCCGCTTTGAAGTGCGCACCCCCGTCGCCGTCACCGGCGTGCGCGGCACGCGTTTCCGCGTGCAAAGCGGCGCGGGCGGCGTGCATAGCGAGGTGCTGGAAGGCAGCGTGCGCCTGCAACCCCATGCGCCCGGCACCACGCCGGCCAAGCCGGTTGCGGTGGCTCGCGGGTATGGCGCCGCCGTGCGCAGCGACGGCAGCGTGTCGGGTGTGCGCGAACTGCTGGCCGCCCCGCAACTCTCCGCCCCCGAGCGTTCAGGCGGCGGTGGCTGGACCAGCACTTTCGCCCCCGTGGCGGGTGCCCAGAGTTATCTGGTGCGCGTATCGCGCGACGCCGAGGGCGCGCTGCCGGTATCGTCGGTCGCTTTTCCGACCAACGACATCCGCTTTACGGCCCCCGGCCCCGGCACGTACTACGTATCGGTGCGCGCCATCGATGACCTGGGCTTGAGCGGCCAGGATGCGGTGGCCACCTTCGAAGGCGCCAACCAGCTGATGACGAGCTACGGGCTGGGGGTCGCCAGCGGCTCGGGTGAGCCCGTCATACTCACCGAGTACTAGGGCCTGACCCCACGCAAAGGAGCCCCATGGCCGACGCTGCCGACACCGTTGACCGGACCTCGCGCTCAGCGCTGTGGTTGACGGTAGTGCTGGCGGTGCTGGCGGCCGTGCTGGGCTCGCTCAATGGACTGGGCCGGGTCGACCAGATCCTCTACGACCGCGTTGCGACGCTGACGAGCCGCCCCGCCGACCCTGACATCCTGATCGTCGCCATCGATGACACCAGCATCGATACGCTGGGACGCTGGCCATGGCGGCGCGCGGTCCACGCGGCGCTGCTTGACCGACTGCAAGGCGCGCGCGCCGTCGGACTGGACCTGATTTTCGCGGAAAGCGATACCGTCAACCCCAACGACGACCAGATCCTGGCGGACAGCATCCGGCGCAACGGCCATACGGTCCTGCCCATCGTGCTGGACCGCCTCTCGAATCCGTCGGCCATCGCCGCCCCCATTCCTATCCTGGCGCAAGCGGCCGCCTCAACCGGCTTCATCAACGCGCGCGTCGACTCCGACGGCGTCGTGCGCGAGGCCACCCCGGCCACCGAGTTCGCGGGCGAACGCCGGTTCCATCTTGCGCTGTCCATGCTCACGGCCGGGGGCCAGCCCGATAAAGCGCAACAGCTGCTGCGGCGGGCCGGGCCCGACGGCAGCATCCTGATCCCCTACGCCGGCGCGAGGGGGCACATGCGCACCATCTCCTACCTGTCGGTGCTGCGCGGGGACGTGCCGGCCGACATGTTGCGGGGCAAGTACGTGCTGGTAGGCGCCTGGGCCACCGGCCTGGGCGACGCGTACCCCACCCCGGTCTCGCACGACCTCAGCGGCATGTCGGGCGTGGAGATCATCGCCAATCTGCTGCAGGCGGCGCGCGACGACATCTCGTACCAGCGGCCGGCCGCCACCTGGAACGCGCTGTTCTCCGCCCTGCCGGTCCTGCTGGCCTGCCTGGCGTTATGGCGGCTGTCGCCCAAGCGCGCGCTGCTGGTCAGCATCGCCTTGAGCGCCGCCATCCTGCTGGCCTCATGGATGCTGTTGGCCCATGCCTATCTCTGGTTTGCGCCCACTGCTGCCCTGGTGGGTGTGGCGCTGTGTTATCCGTTGTGGAGCTGGCGCAGCCAGGAAGCCGCATTACGCTACATGGATAACGAGCTGCGACGGCTGCAGCGCGAATACCCGCCGGTGCTGAACGAGGCCCGCGCTCAGCTCGCCGGGCCCAACGTATCGCTGGAAAGCCGCGTGGGCGAACTGCGGCGCGCACTGGCACGGGTGCGGAACCTACGGCGGTTCCTGGCCGACGGCCTGGACGGGATGCCGGACGCGACGCTGGTCTTTGATCAGGAAGGCCACATGCAATTCCGCAATCAGGCCGCCGTCATGTACTTCCAGCGCCTGGGCATGCGCCCGCCGCGCGTGGGACACCCGGCCACGCATTTGCTTGAGAAGACCATTTCGGACGACGCGACGCGGCAACGCGTGGCCGAGGCGCTAAGCGGCAAACCGCCTGCGGATGCCACCTCGCCCTGGAGCGCCGACCTGGAAGTACGCGACTACGCCGGGCGCGACCTTATCCTGAAATGCGCCCCCATCCACACCGCCGAGGGAAACTTCGCCGGCACCGTCGCCACGCTGACCGATATCTCGCGCATCCGCCAGGCCGAGCGCCAGCGTGAAGAAACCCTGCGATTCATCTCGCACGACATGCGCGCACCGCAAAGCTCTATCCTGGCACTGGTGGAAATGAAGCAGGAAGCCGGTACGCAGGACGACCAGGGCGATACCCTTGCGCGTATCGCCACACTGGCCAACCGGACACTGCATCTTGTCGATGATTTCGTGCACCTGACGCGCGCGGAATCGATGACGATCTGCGCCGTGGAACTGGACTTGGGCAGCCTGCTGCAGGATGGCGTGGACGAGTTCTGGGCCTCCGCCCACAAGCGCGACATCGCACTCGGCGTGCGATTGCCGTTGCCCGTGGCCTACACGCGAGGCGACCAGACCCTGTTGATGCGCGCCCTGTGCAATCTGATCGATAACGCTATCAAGTACAGCCCCCCCCAGACGCGCATCGAATGCGGCATCGAAGAAGAAACAGGCTTTTGGCGAGTGGATATTCGCGACCAGGGCCAGGGCATCGCCGAAGCGGACCTGGCGCGCCTGTTCGAACCTTTCTCGCGGGTGGGCGTGGAAACGCGTGGCGACGTCGGCGGCGCCGGGCTGGGCCTGGCGTTCGTGCGCACGGTGGCCGAACGCCATGGCGGGTCCGTCGAAGTCGCGAGCGAACTGGGCGCAGGCTCGGTATTCACCCTGCGCCTTCCCGCGGCGCCCGACGCGGCGTAACCCCCGCGTTTACTGGAAGGTGTGCGAGATCACCCCGGGTTTGCCGGCCTTGATCTCCAGCGTGCCCCGGTACGGCGGCAAGTCCGCATTGCGCAGCACCACCTGATATTTCCCGGGGATGAGCCGCAATTCTTTGACGGGCGGACTGATACCGCGCGCGATGCCATTGATCCACACCTCGCCCCAAGGGCGGATGTCCAGGCGCACCGTCACGGGGACGGCCAGCGGCCGGGGTTTGGGCGCCTCGTCGATGGGCGGGACCGCGGCCGCCGGCGTCTGGGCGGCAGGGTCAGGCGTTTCCACCGTAGCCGGCGGGGCCAGGTCGCCAGCGCTTGGATCCTTCGCTGCGGGCGTCTGTTCCGCAGACGGCTGGGCCGGTGCGGGAGGCTGCCACTGCGCGGTCGGCAGCGGCTGCGCCAATGCGACGGGCGGTATCGTCGCCTGCGGCGCGGGATGCACGGCAGGCGGATTGGGTTGGACCAGTTCCGAATGCGTGATCAGGGCGTTGGGAGTTCCCATGCCCCAGTGGAACCAGGAATACGTGCCGATGCCGATCAGCGCCGCGACGCACAACAGGGCCAGCAAGGGACGGCTGGGGCGAGCTGGTTTGGCGGCATTGGCCGTGGGCGGCGGCGCATAGGAAGCCCCGGCAGCCGCCTCGGCTTCGGCCGGCGCGGGTTCGATGTAAGCCGCCACGCCCAACACGGCCGCCAGTTCGGCCAGCGTCTGCGGGCGATCCGCCGGCGCCATGGCCAAGCCGGCGTCGATGACGGACAGGAAGTCCGGGCTGTACTTGGTCAGCCCCAGCGACACCAGGGGTTCGTAGGTGTCCGCGGCGCGGCGCTCCGGCGCCGGTGGCGGACGATGGCCGGTCACCAGGGCATGCATCACGGCGCACAGCGCGTAGACGTCGCTCCAGGGGCCGCGCGGCCATTCCATGGAATCGGAATAAAGCTCGAACGGCGCAAAACCCGGCGTGGGGCTGCGGCTGGCGCGGCGCGAACGCGCCACGACCAGTTCGGGCAACAAATGCGCACGGGCACCCTCGTCCATGCCGACGGTGTCCATCGAGATGTCGCCACAGATCTCACCCTGCGCGTGCAGAGCGATCAGCGACGGCAGCAGATCCGACAGGAGCCGCTTGATTCGCGTTTCCGGCACGCCGCCCGCCATACTGGCGGCAATTGCGCTCAAGGGGCGCAGCGCAAGCGGCGCGGCGCCGGAAAAGGGGCCACGCGGCGTCAGGAGACCGGTGGACGAAGGCATTATCGGAATTGCGCTCATGCGCGTAGTGTGCAAAGGTTGAATAGCCTGAATATTATCGAATCCGCAACATCAGGACATTGCCGAAAATGTCCGAGCGCATCAGGCTGTGGCACGATAGCGTACCGCCCAATCTTCCTACCCCCATTTAAGCCATGAAAATTCGCTTTCTGAGCAGTCTGCTCGGCGCGTCGTTGATCCTGGCGGGCTGCGCCGGCATCCCGTCCTTACAACCCGAGGCTCCCGCCACACCCGAAGCGTTGGCGCAATTGCAACAAGTCCGCGACGCCTACGGCGCCGGACGCTATGGCGAGGTCATTCGCAGCGTCGCCACCTCGGACGCCCTGGCGGCTTCCCCCCGCACCGTGCGCGTCGAAGCCTACAAGCTGCAGGCATTCAGCTACTGCGTCACCCGTTACGCCCAGTTGTGCGAAGACAGCTTCGCCCGCATCCTGGCGCTGGATCCCGCTTTTGAACTTGCCCCTAATGAATCCGGCCATCCGTCCTGGGGCCCGGCCTTCCAGCGCGCCCGGGCGCAAGCCGGCAAGTAGCCCGGCCACCGGTCCCGCCCCTGAAGGCGGCACCAAAAGAAAAAGGCCGCTGATTCGCATCAGCGGCCTTTCTGTTTTCAGCCCCCGCGCCAGGACGGCGCGCGGGGGACTGCCGGGGGTTCCGCTTATTCGGCGGAGTCCTCGGTGCCGATATCGGCGGCCGGGCTTTCCGCGTCCGCACCCACCGTGACCGGCGAGTCTTCGAACGGGTTGGCCTGCTGGCGAGCGGCTTCGCGTTCCGCCGCCTCCAACTCTTCCTTGTCGCGGCGTGCATGGTGGTAAGCCAAGCCGGTACCCGCCGGGATGAGGCGGCCGACGATGACGTTTTCCTTCAAGCCACGCAGGTCGTCGCGCTTGCCCATGATGGCGGCTTCGGTCAGGACACGAGTAGTTTCCTGGAACGAAGCGGCCGAGATGAACGAGTCGGTCGACAGCGAGGCCTTCGTGATACCCAGCAGCACGTTGTCGTAGGTCGCCGGGATACGTTCTTCGGCAGCCATACGATCGTTGGCGTTCAGCAGTTCAGAGCGCTCGACTTGCTCGCCCGGGATGAACTCGGTATCGCCCGCGTCGACGATGTTCACACGACGCAGCATCTGACGAACAATCACTTCGATGTGCTTGTCGTTGATCTTCACGCCTTGCAGACGGTACACGTCCTGCACTTCGTCGACGATGTAGGTCGCCAGCTTCTCGATGCCTTGCAGACGCAGGATGTCGTGGGGATCGGCCGGGCCGTCCACGATCATTTCGCCCTTGTTCACCACTTGGCCGTCGTGCACCAGAACCTGCTTTTCCTTCGGAATCAGGAACTCGTGGCTCACGCCTTCCAGGTCGGTGATGACCAGACGCTGCTTGCCCTTGGTGTCCTTACCGAACGAAACCGTACCGGTCACGTCGGCGAGCATGCCGGCGTCCTTCGGCGAACGGGCTTCGAACAGTTCGGCCACACGCGGCAGACCGCCGGTAATGTCGCGGGTCTTTTGCGATTCTTGCGGAATACGCGCCAGAACTTCACCCACTGCAACCTGCTGGCCGTCACGCACGGTAATCAGCGCGCCCACCGGGAACGAGATGTTCACCGAGTGATCGGTGCCGGCAATCTTGACGTCTTCGCCGTTTTCGTTGACCAGCTTGATCTGCGGACGCATGACGATCTTGCCGCCACGGGTCTTCGGCGTGATGACGACGAGCGTCGACAGGCCGGTGACTTCGTCCACCTGCTTGGCAACGGTCACGCCTTCTTCGATGTTCTCGAAGCGGACGGCACCGCCGTATTCCGACACGATCGGACGGGTCAGCGGATCCCACGTCGCCAGACGCGCGCCAGCCTTCACGGCTTCGCCATCGCCCACCAGCACGGTCGCGCCGTACGGGATCTTGTGGCGTTCGCGTTCGCGACCGTTGTCGTCAAAGATCGCCAGTTCGCCAGAGCGCGAGATCGCCACACGTTCGCCCTTGGCGTTCGTGACATAGCGCATCGTGCTGGCAAAACCGACCAGACCGCTGGACTTGGTTTCGACCGCGCTGGCCAGGGCCGAACGCGACGCCGCGCCACCGATGTGGAACGTACGCATCGTGAGCTGCGTGCCCGGTTCACCGATGGACTGGGCAGCGATAACGCCGACTGCTTCGCCCTGGTTGACCGGCGAACCGCGACCCAGGTCGCGGCCGTAGCAGTGTGCGCACAGACCGTGACGCGTTTCGCACGTCAGCGGGGTGCGGACCTTGACTTCGTCCACGCCGATGCGGTCGATGGTGTCGACCAGGTCTTCGTCCAGCAGGGTGCCGGCGACGATGGCCGTTTCCTGCGTGTCCGGGTTGATGATGTCCACGGCGGCAACACGACCCAGGATGCGGTCGCGCAGCGGTTCGATGACTTCACCACCTTCCACCAGGGCCTTCATGTTGTAGCCCAGCGACGTACCGCAATCGTCCTCGGTGATCACCAAGTCTTGCGTCACGTCGACCAGACGACGGGTCAGGTAACCCGAGTTCGCGGTCTTCAGTGCCGTATCGGCCAGACCCTTACGCGCACCGTGAGTCGAGATGAAGTACTGAAGCACGTTCAGACCTTCACGGAAGTTCGCGGTAATGGGCGTTTCGATAATCGAGCCGTCCGGCTTGGCCATCAGGCCGCGCATACCGGCCAGCTGGCGGATCTGGGCGGCCGAACCGCGGGCGCCCGAGTCAGCCATCATGTAGATCGAGTTGAACGATTCCTGGCGCACTTCTTCGCCGTGACGGTTCACAACCGGCTCGGTGGCCAGTTGTTCCATCATCGCCTTGCCGACCTTGTCGCCAGCCTTGCCCCAGATGTCCACCACGTTGTTGTAGCGTTCTTGGGACGTGACCAGACCCGACGAGTACTGCTTGTCGATTTCCTTCACTTCGCGGCTGGCTTCAGCCAGGATGCCTTCCTTGGCGGTCGGGATCAGCATGTCGCCCATGGCGATCGAGATACCGCCGCGCGTGGCCAGCTTGAAGCCGGACTGCATCAGCTTGTCGGCGAAGATCACCGTGTCGCGCAGGCCGCAACGGCGGAACGACTGGTTGATCAGGCGCGAGATTTCCTTCTTCTTCAGTGCCTTGTTCAGCACCGTGAAGGGCAGGCCCTTCGGCAGAATTTCGGACAGCAGCGCGCGGCCGACCGTCGTCTCGTGACGGCGGATAACCGGTTGCCATTCGCCAGCCTCGTCGCGCTCGTGCTCTTTCAGACGCACGGTCACGCGGGATTGCAGCTCGACTTCGCCGTTGTCGTAAGCGCGTTGCACTTCAGCGACGTCGGTGAAGAAGATGCCTTCGCCGCGGCCGTTGATGCGCTCACGCGTCGTGTAGTACAGACCCAGCACGATATCCTGGGACGGCACGATCGACGGTTCGCCGTTAGCCGGGAACAGCACGTTGTTCGACGCCAGCATCAGCGTACGCGCTTCCAGCTGGGCTTCCAGCGACAGCGGCACGTGGACAGCCATCTGGTCACCGTCGAAGTCGGCGTTGAACGCCGCGCAAACCAGCGGGTGCAGCTGGATGGCCTTGCCTTCGATCAGGACCGGCTCGAACGCCTGGATGCCCAAACGGTGCAGCGTGGGCGCACGGTTCAGCATGACCGGGTGTTCGCGGATGACTTCTTCCAGGATGTCCCAAACCACCGGTTCCTGGCTTTCCACCAGCTTCTTGGCAGCCTTGATGGTCGTGGCCAGGCCCATCATCTCCAGACGATTGAAGATGAACGGCTTGAACAGTTCCAGGGCCATCAGCTTGGGCAGACCGCACTGGTGCAGCTTCAACTGCGGACCCACCACGATGACCGAACGGCCCGAGTAGTCGACGCGCTTGCCCAGCAGGTTCTGACGGAAACGACCGCTCTTGCCCTTGATCATGTCGGCCAGGGACTTCAGCTGGCGCTTGTTGGCGCCCGTCATGGCCTTGCCGCGACGACCGTTGTCCAGCAGCGAGTCAACAGCTTCCTGCAGCATCCGCTTTTCGTTGCGCAGGATGATTTCCGGCGCCTTGAGCTCCAGAAGGCGCTTCAAGCGGTTGTTGCGGTTGATGACGCGGCGGTACAGGTCGTTCAGGTCGGAGGTCGCGAAGCGGCCGCCGTCCAGCGGCACCAGCGGACGCAGGTCCGGCGGCAGCACGGGCAGCACTTCCATGACCATCCACTCGGCCTTGATGCCCGACTTCTGGAAGCCTTCCAGCACCTTCAGGCGCTTGGAGATCTTCTTGATCTTGGCTTCCGAGCTGGTGGCCTTCAGTTCGCCGCGCAGCGTTTCCACTTCGCGGTCGATGTCGATGGTGCGCAGCAGTTCGCGCACGGCTTCCGCGCCCATCAGGGCACGGAAGTCGTCGCCGTACTCTTCGGTCTTGGCGAGGAAATCGTCATCCGACATGATCTGGCCGCGCTTGAGCGGCGTCATGCCAGGTTCGATCACGCACCAGGCTTCGAAGTACAGAACGCGTTCGATGTCGCGCAGGGTCATGTCGAGCACCATGCCCAGACGCGACGGCAGGCTCTTCAGGAACCAGATGTGCGCGACGGGGCTGGCCAGCTCGATGTGGCCCATGCGTTCACGGCGAACCTTGGCAACGGTGACTTCAACGCCGCACTTCTCGCAGATCACGCCACGGTGCTTCAAGCGCTTGTACTTGCCGCACAAGCACTCATAGTCCTTGATCGGGCCAAAGATCTTCGAGCAGAACAGACCGTCACGCTCAGGCTTGAACGTGCGGTAGTTGATGGTCTCGGGCTTGCGAACTTCGCCGTAAGACCACGAACGGATCTTCTCGGGCGAGGCGATGCCGATCTTGATGGCATCGAATTGCTCGTCTTGCGAGACTTGCTTAAATAGGTCGAGTAGCGCTTTCATTAGTTACGCTCCAAATCCATGTCCAGGGCCAACGAGCGGATTTCCTTAACCAGCACGTTGAACGATTCCGGCATGCCGGCGTCGATGACGTGGTCGCCCTTGACGATGTTTTCGTAAACCTTGGTACGGCCAGTGATGTCGTCCGACTTCACCGTCAGCATTTCTTGCAGGGTGTAGGCGGCGCCGTATGCTTCCAGCGCCCACACTTCCATTTCCCCGAAACGCTGACCACCGAACTGCGCCTTACCACCCAGCGGCTGCTGCGTGACGAGCGAGTACGGACCGGTGGAACGCGCGTGCATCTTGTCGTCGACCAAGTGGTGCAGCTTCAGGTAGTGCATGTAGCCAACGGTCACGGGGCGCTCGAATTTCTCGCCCGTGCGGCCGTCGAACAGCCATGCCTGCGTACGCGAAGGCGTCAACGCCATGCGCTCGGCGACGTCGTCCGGATAGGCCAGCTCCAGCATCGTGGTGATTTCCTCTTCGGTCGCGCCGTCGAAGACGGGCGTCGCGAACGGCACGCCGTTCTTGAGGTTCTGGGCCATTTCCATGACTTCTTCGTCGGTCAGCTCGTCGATGCGGGCGCCGGAACCGGTCGTGTTGTAGACCTTGTCCAGGTAGGCACGGACGTTCTTGACCTGCGCAGTGCGCTCGTCGCGCAGCAGATCGGCAATGCGGTGGCCCACGCCCTTGGCAGCCCAGCCCAAGTGCACTTCCAGCACCTGACCCACGTTCATCCGCGAGGGCACGCCCAGCGGGTTCAGAACGATGTCGGCCGGCGTGCCGTCAGCCATGTGCGGCATGTCTTCCACCGGGGTGATGCGCGAGACCACACCCTTGTTGCCGTGACGGCCTGCCATCTTGTCACCAGGCTGCAGACGACGCTTCACGGCCAGGTAGACCTTGATCATCTTCAGCACGCCCGGGGGCAGCTCGTCGCCTTGCGTCAGCTTCTTGCGCTTCTCTTCGAAGGCCAGATCGAACTGGTGACGCTTCTGCTCCAGCGATTCCTTGGCTTGCTCCAGCACGACAGCGTGCGGCTCATCGGCCAGACGGATGTCGAACCACTGCCAGCGGTCCAGATCAGCCAGGTAAGCCTTGGTGATCGTGGCGCCCTTGGCCAGCTTGCGCGGGCCGCCGTTGACGGTCTTGTTGACCAGCATCTTTTCGATACGGTCGAACTGGTCGTTTTCAACGATGCGCAGCTGGTCGTTCAGGTCTTGGCGATAGCGGCGCAGTTCATCGTCGATGATGGACTGGGCGCGCTTGTCGCGCACGATGCCTTCACGCGTGAACACTTGCACGTCGATCACGGTGCCGGTCATGCCCGAAGGCACGCGCAGCGAGGTGTCCTTAACGTCGGACGCCTTTTCACCGAAGATGGCGCGCAGCAGCTTTTCTTCCGGCGTCAGCTGGGTTTCGCCCTTCGGCGTGACCTTGCCGACCAGCACGTCGTCGGCGCTGACTTCGGCGCCAATGTACGTGATGCCCGAATCGTCCAGACGGTTCAGTTGCGTCTCAGCCAGGTTGCTGATGTCGCGCGTGATTTCTTCCGGACCCAGCTTCGTGTCGCGGGCGACAACCGTCAGTTCCTCGATGTGCACCGAGGTGTAGCGGTCATCGGCAACAACCTTTTCGGAGATCAAAATCGAGTCTTCGAAGTTGTAGCCGTTCCACGGCATGAACGCGATCAGCATGTTCTGACCCAGGGCGAGTTCGCCCAGGTCGGTCGATGCGCCGTCGGCCAGCACGTCACCCTTGGCGACCTTGTCGCCACGCTTGACGATAGGACGCTGGTTGATGTTCGTGTTCTGGTTCGAACGCGTGTACTTGATCAGGTTGTAGATGTCGACACCGACTTCGCCGGCGACGTTTTCTTCGTCGTTCACGCGAATCACGACACGCTCGGCGTCAACGTGGTCGACCAGGCCGCCACGCAGTGCTTGCACGGTCGTGCCCGAGTCAACGGCCACGGTGCGCTCGATACCCGTACCCACGACCGGTTTTTCCGGGCGCAGGCAAGGCACGGCCTGACGTTGCATGTTGGCGCCCATCAGTGCGCGGTTCGCGTCGTCGTGCTCCAGGAACGGAATCAACGAGGCAGCAACCGACACGATCTGCGACGGGGCAACGTCCATGTAGTGCACGTTGGCCGGCGAGGTCAGCATCGTTTCGCCTGCTTCACGGCAAGCGACCAGGTCGTCCACGAAGGCGCCTTGCTCGTCCAGCGCGGCGTTAGCCTGCGCGATGACGTAGTGGCTTTCTTCGATGGCCGACAGGTAATCGATCTGCTCGCTGACGCGGCCGTCGATAATCTTGCGGTAAGGCGTTTCCAGGAAGCCGTACTCGTTCAAGCGAGCGTACAGCGCCATGGAGTTGATCAGGCCGATGTTCGGGCCTTCCGGCGTTTCGATCGGGCAGACGCGGCCGTAGTGGGTCGGGTGCACGTCGCGGACTTCGAAGCCGGCGCGCTCGCGGGTCAGACCGCCCGGGCCCAGTGCGGAAACACGACGCTTGTGCGTGATTTCCGACAGCGGGTTGGTTTGGTCCATGAACTGCGACAGCTGGCTCGAACCGAAGAACTCCTTGATGGCAGCCGAGATCGGCTTGGAGTTGATCAGGTCGTGCGGCATCAGGTTTTCCGTCTCGGCCTGGCCCAGACGTTCCTTGACGGCGCGCTCGACGCGCACCAGGCCGGCGCGGAACTGGTTTTCGGCCAGTTCGCCCACGCAACGCACGCGGCGGTTGCCCAAGTGATCGATGTCATCGATCTGGCCACGGCCGTTACGCAGCTCAACCAGCACCTTGATGGTTTCAAGGATGTCTTCGTTGGTCAGCGTCATCGGGCCGGTGATGTCTTCACCACGGCCCAGACGGCTGTTAACCTTCATGCGGCCGACGCGCGACAGGTCGTACGTCTCTTCGCTGTAGAACAGACGCTGGAACAGCGCTTCCACCGCTTCTTCGGTGGGCGGCTCGCCAGGACGCATCATGCGGTAGATGGCAACACGCGCGGCCATCTGGTCGGCGGTTTCATCGGTGCGCAGCGTTTGCGAGATGTACGGACCACGGTCCAGGTCGTTCGTGTAGAGCGCCTGGATGTCGTAGACGTTCGAGGCGCGCAGGGCGCCCAGCACGCTTTCCGTGATCTCGTCGTTGGCGTTGGCGATGACTTCGCCGGTATCTTCGTCCACGATGTTCTTGGCCAGCACGCGGCCGTACAGGAAGTCTTCCGGCACGGAAATGCGCTGGATGCCGCCGGCAGCCAGGTCGCGCAAATGCTTGGCATTGATGCGCTTGTCTTTTTCGACGATGACCTTGCCATCGCGGTCCGAGATGTCGAAACGGGCCATTTCGCCCTTCCAACGCTCGGGCACGAATTCCATCATCGCGCCTTCGCTCTTCAGTTCGAAGTTATCGAAGTCGAAGAAGTTGGCCAGGATGGATTCCGGCGTCATGCCGATGGCCTTGCACAGAATCGTGACAGGCATCTTGCGACGACGGTCGACGCGGAAGAACAGGACGTCCTTCGGGTCGAATTCGAAGTCCAGCCACGAACCGCGGTAAGGAATCACGCGGGCCGAGAACAGGAGCTTGCCGGAGCTGTGCGTTTTGCCGCGGTCGTGTTCGAAGAACACGCCAGGCGAACGGTGCAGCTGCGACACGATGACACGCTCGGTGCCATTGATGACGAAGGAACCCGTGCCCGTCATGAGCGGAATTTCGCCCATGTAGACTTCCTGTTCCTTCACTTCCTTCACGGTCGGCTTGCTGACTTCGCGGTCAAGCAGCACCAGGCGGACCTTGGCTCGCAGGGGCGAGGCATAGGTCAGGCCACGTTGCTGACATTCCTTGACATCGAACACCGGTTCGCCGAGCACGTAGCTCACGAACTCCAAGCGCGCCATACCGTTGTGACTAACGATCGGGAAAATCGACGAGAACGCCGCCTGCAAACCGTCGGCTACGCGATCGGACGGGGCGGTATCCGCCTGCAGGAAAGTTAGGTAGGATTGAAGCTGTGTCGCCAAAAGGAAAGGAACGTTTTGAACGTCTTCACGCTTGGCGAAGCTTTTGCGGATGCGCTTTTTTTCGGTGTACGAGTAAGGCATGAGCACTCCGACTCGAGGTTGCATGGGCCGTCAACCACGGCCCTAGGTGATACGACTCCAGGAAACCCCTCTGAAAAGGCATGACCCCAGTAGGGGTTTCCTGGAAACGCAAAAGCCCGGGGACTGCAAACTGTGCTGTCCCCGGGCAGTTGACGCAGGTCTTACTTGACTTCGACCTTGGCGCCAGCTTCTTCCAGCTTCTTCTTGGCGGCTTCGGCGTCAGCCTTGGCCACAGCTTCCTTGACGGGCTTCGGAGCGCCGTCGACCAGGTCCTTGGCTTCCTTCAGACCCAGACCGGTCAGCTCGCGCACGGCCTTGATGACGCTAACCTTGTTCGCGCCGGCTTCCAGCAGGACGACGGTGAACTCGGTTTGCTCTTCAGCAGCGGCGGCAGCGCCACCAGCGGCCGGAGCGGCGACAGCGACAGCAGCGGCAGCAGCCGACACGCCGAACTTCTCTTCCATTTCCTTGATCAGCTCGGACAGCTCGAGCACGGTCATGCCAGCGATGGCGTCAAGGATTTCAGCTTTGTTAAGTGCCATTTTTCAGAACTCCAAATATTTTGGTAATGCCAGGGTTTGGGTGTCGCTTCGTCGTTCAGCGAATTCCGGACAGCAGGGCGATTAGGCCGCTGCCTTTTGGTCGCGCACAGCCGCGAGGCCACGGGCGAACTTGGTCGGAACTTCGTTGAGCGTACGCACGAATTGCGCGATGGGGGCTTGCATGGTGCCAAGCAGTTTCGACAGCAACTCTTCGCGGGACGGCATGGTGGCCAAGGCCTTCACACCATCTTGGGTCAGCAGGCTGTTGGGCAATGCGCCCGCCTTGATGACCAGCTTGTCGTTGCTTTTCGCGAAACCTGCGATGACCTTGGCCGCCGAAACCGGATCAGTGCTGATACCATAGATCAGCGGACCGGTCAGTTGCTCAGCCAACGGCTCGAAAGCCGTGCCGGCAACAGCACGACGGGCCAGCGAGTTCTTCAGAACACGCAGATACACGCCCGATTCACGCGCAGTTTTGCGCAGTACGGTGACAGAGGCGACGTCCAGACCACGGTACTCAGCGATAACAATCGATTGGGCCTTGGCGACTTCAGCCGAGACTTCCTCGATTACCACCGCTTTCTCTTGACGATTGAGACTCACGGTTTGAACACTCCATCAAAAGACGCCTGGGGCCTGAGCCTTGCGCGTCAACCGAATGCGGCGCCTGGTCGAGTTCTTCGTGTAAAGAAATCTTCCTGGGGACGCCGTCTACGCTGGATCCGAACTAGGTGAGCTTCGGGATTAAGCGGGGCAGCGGGGATGCTGCTTTCCATACGGAAGGGAGAACCCTTCCACTACCCTGCTCCAGCGGTCTTTGACAGCAACATCCGGAGGAATCCGGATGCAGCCCAAAGTACGTTTACTGCTGTTGGCTTAGTTGGAAGCCGACAGCGAGGCAATTTCAACGCGAGCACCGCCGCCCATCGTGGACGAAACGGCCAGCTTGCGCAGGTAAATGCCCTTGGCAGCTGCGGGACGAGCCTTTTGCAGGGCGTCGACCAGAGCGGCCAGGTTGGTTTGCAGCTGTTCCACGCCGAACGACGCGCGGCCGATCGTTGCGTGGATGATGCCAGCCTTGTCGGTACGGTACTGAACCTGACCGGCCTTGGCGTTCTTGACAGCGGTCGCGACGTCCGGCGTCACGGTGCCGACCTTCGGGTTCGGCATCAGGCCACGGGGACCCAGGATCTGGCCCAGGGCACCCACGACACGCATCGTGTCGGGCGAAGCGATGACGACGTCAAAGTCCATTTGACCGGCCTTGATCTGGTCAGCCAGGTCATCCAGACCGACGATGTCGGCGCCGGCGGCCTTGGCAGCCTCAGCCTTTTCGCCTTGGGCGAACACGGCGACGCGGACCGACTTGCCGGTACCAGCGGGCAGAACGACCGAACCGCGAACCAGTTGGTCCGACTTCTTCGGGTCGATGCCGAGCTGCACAGCCACGTCAATGGATTCATTGAACTTGGCGACAGCGGTTTCCTTGACCAGCGTCAGGGCTTCAGCGACCGGGTACAGCTTGGTGCGGTCGATCTTTTGTGCAATAGCGGCGGCGCGCTTGGACAGTTTTGCCATGATTAGATCCCCTCAACCGTGATGCCCATGCTGCGGGCGCTGCCAGCGATCGTGCGCACAGCGGCGTCCAGATCAGCGGCGGTCAGATCGGGGCCCTTGGCCTTGGCGATTTCTTCAGCTTGAGCGCGGGTCAGCGTGCCGACCTTGTCGGTATGCGGCTTGGCCGAACCCTTTTGCACGCCAGCAGCCTTCTTGATGAGGACCGTCGCGGGCGGGGTCTTCATGATGAAGGTGAAGCTCTTGTCCGCGAAAGCGGTGATCACCACCGGAATCGGCAGACCAGGCTCCATGCCTTGGGTCTTGGCGTTGAACGCCTTGCAGAATTCCATGATGTTCAGGCCGCGTTGACCCAGTGCCGGGCCAATCGGGGGGGAGGGGTTAGCCTTACCAGCCGGTACTTGCAGCTTGATAAAGCCGACGATCTTCTTCGCCATGCTTTGCTCCTTGCGGGTTATATCGCCCGGACCTTATTGGCCTGGGCTCCCCGGGGGTTGAAATCAGGTCTTTTCGACCTGGCTGAAATCGAGTTCGACAGGTGTGGCGCGACCAAAAATGGTGACAGACACACGCACCTTGCTCTTTTCGTAATTGACTTCTTCGACGTTGCCGTTGAAGTCTGCAAACGGACCTTCCTTGACCCGAACCATCTCGCCCACTTCGAACAGGATCTTGGGGCGGGGTTTCTCGACACCCTCTTCCATCTGGGAGAGGATCTTCTCGACTTCCTTTTCGGAAATCGGGGTTGGACGGTTGCCCGAGCCACCCAAAAAGCCGGTGACGCGGTTCGTATTCTTGACCAAATGCCACGTTTCGTCGGTCAGGTCCATTTCGACCAGGACGTAACCGGGGAAAATACGGCGTTCAGTGATCGACTTCTGACCACCCTTGACCTCGACGACTTCTTCGGAGGGCACAAGGATACGGCCGAAAGACGTTTGCAAGGCGGCACGCTCGATACGCTCGACCAGAGCCTTGTGAACACTCTTTTCCATGCCGGAATACACATGGACGACATACCAACGCTTACTCATTCGCCGTCCTTATTTCCAGCCCAACAACAGGCCGTAAAGAATCCATTCGATGCCCTTGTCGAGCACCCACATGAAAATGCCCATGACCGCCACGAACGCGAAAACGATACCCGTCATCTGGGTCGTTTCCTTGCGGGTGGGCCATGCGACACGCTTGACTTCGTTGTAGGACTCGCTGGCAAAGCTCAGGGTGCGGCGGCCGGGTTCGCTGAACCAGGCGATCGCAGCTGCGATCACGAGGCCGCCGACGAACACGCCGATACGTGCAGGCATCGGCTGTGCGCTGAGCACGGAAAACCCGACGATGCCAGCAATAACGACGAGAACCGCCAGCCCGAGCTTGACCCGGTCGGCGGTACTGGTTACGGTTTCTACGCTGGTATTAGACATATTGCGACGCGAGCCGCCGTGAATGCGTAACTCGCGATGATCTCCCGCGGGTTTATCCTGGCGGTGGCAGGGGCAGTAGGAATCGAACCTACAACCTTCGGTTTTGGAGACCGACGCTCTGCCAATTGAGCTATGCCCCTAAAACACTACTGGCTTGCACTACATTCACTGACTTTCGCGACCCGCTCAAAGCAGCTTTTTCAAGCTATTCGGCGCAAATGATCGCGGAGCCAAACATCATAACACTTTTACGGCAAAAATGGGTAGAGGGACTTTTCGTCCTCTCTACCCATCTGGGTATTGCTTACTTCAGGATCTTGGCGACGACGCCGGCGCCGACGGTACGACCGCCTTCACGGATGGCGAAACGCAGACCTTCTTCCATGGCGATGGGAGCCAACAGCTTGACCGTCATGGCCACGTTGTCGCCCGGCAGAACCATTTCCTTGTCGGCCGGCAGCTCGATCGTGCCCGTCACGTCCGTCGTGCGGAAGTAGAACTGGGGACGATAGCCTTGGAAGAACGGAGTGTGACGGCCGCCTTCTTCCTTGGACAGGATGTACACCTCGGACGTGAAGTCCGTGTGCGGGGTGATCGAGCCCGGCTTGGCCAGAACTTGGCCGCGCTGGACGTCTTCACGCTTGGTGCCGCGCAGCAGGATGCCCACGTTGTCGCCAGCTTGACCTTGGTCGAGCAGCTTGCGGAACATTTCAACGCCCGTGCAAGTCGTCTTGACCGTCGGAACCAGACCGACGATTTCGATTTCTTCGCCGACCTTGACGATACCGCGTTCGATACGGCCGGTCACCACGGTGCCGCGACCCGAGATCGAGAACACGTCTTCAACCGGCATCAGGAACGCGCCGTCAACGGCACGCTCAGGCGTCGGGATGTACGAGTCCAGCGCAGCAGCCAGGTTCATGATGGCCTGTTCGCCCAGTTCGCCCTTGTCGCCTTCCAGCGCCAGCTTGGCCGAACCCTTGACGATCGGGGTGTCATCACCCGGGAAGTCGTACTTCGACAGAAGTTCGCGAACTTCCATTTCCACCAGCTCGAGCAGCTCGGCGTCGTCAACCATGTCAGCCTTGTTCAGGAAGACGATGATGTACGGCACGCCAACTTGGCGGCTCAGCAGGATGTGTTCACGCGTTTGCGGCATCGGGCCGTCAGCGGCCGAAACCACCAGGATCGCGCCGTCCATTTGCGCGGCGCCCGTGATCATGTTCTTCACATAGTCAGCGTGGCCCGGGCAGTCAACGTGCGCGTAGTGACGCGCTTCCGTTTCGTACTCGACGTGGGCGGTGTTGATCGTGATGCCGCGAGCCTTTTCTTCAGGAGTCGCATCGATCTGGTCGTAGCCCTTGGCTTCGCCACCGAACTTGTTCGACAGAACGGTCGTGATAGCTGCCGTCAACGTCGTTTTGCCGTGGTCAACGTGACCAATCGTACCCACGTTCACGTGCGGCTTGGTACGTTCAAACTTGCCTTTTGCCATG